>Ga0209489_108290_pt1 | contig 14389 bp, 9 predicted proteins | sample SiratrowhiteBW_FD_187527 | JGI IMG/M metagenome (GOLD analysis project Ga0209489, IMG submission 187527) | Root nodule microbial communities of legume samples collected from California, USA - Siratro white BW (SPAdes) (version 2) | ecosystem: Host-associated > Plants > Roots > Nodule | place: USA... | reverse complement strand
CAGGATTCCATCAAGTAAAAATGGATCCAGAATCTATAAAATGGACAGCATTTTCCTGTTCAGAAGGGTTATTTGAATGGAAAGTTATGCCATTCGGATTAAAAAATGCCCCCCAAATTTTCCAAAAAAAAATGGATAACATTTTTGGAGAATACAAAAGCTTTACTTGTACATACATTGATGATGTACTAGTATTCTCAAAAACCAAAGAAGAACATTACCTTCATTTGAAACAAATACTACATGTATTTGAAAAACATGGTCTAATAATTTCTAAATCCAAAATAGAAATTTGTAAAAATCATATATCTTTCTTAGGCGCTGAAATAGGAAATGGAAAAATAAAACTCCAACCTCACATAGCGTAAAAAATAATAGATTTTCCTGATAAAATGGAAGATATAAAAACCCTGAGGTCATTCTTGGGATTACTAAATTATGCTAGAGGATATATAAAAGATTTAGGAAAATATACATCCCCTTTGTATAACAAAACCGCTTTAACAGGACAAAGAAAATTTAATTCTGAAGATATTAAATTGGTTAAAGAAATCAAAGAAAAAGTAAAAAATCTTCCAGAATTATCCCTACCATTAGATTCTGACTATCTAGTCATAGAATGTGGTGGATGTGAATTAGGATGGGGAGCCATCCTAAAGAAAAAGAAAAACAAATACGCAAATATAACTGAAGAAGAAATTTACAGGTATGCCTCGGGAAAATACCACATAAACCCACAGGTTTACACTACTTCGACAGATTACGAAGTAAATGCGGTAATAAATGCAATAAAAAATTTTGAATTATTTATTATAAATAAAACAGAAATAACCATAAGAACTGACTGTGAAGCCATAGTTGCTTATGCAAATTCTCAGTTACACAGTGACAAAAAACCTCACAAAAGATGGATACTCTTCAAAGAACTGGTCTATCGTAATGGTATAAAGATAACTTTTGAACATATAAAAGGTATAAAAAATGTTGCTGCTGATATTTTGTCTCGTTTTGCAGGTAACCATGAAACCAACAAAAGTTAATTACCATGGTGTAAAAGAAAAAATGAAGTTTGGAAGCCAAGAGCTTCCTATACTTACAAATCATTATCTCTACCATGGTGGAGAACAAATGAATGACAAGTTTAATGTTCTAATAGATCATATCTGGAACATTCCAAAAACCACTGACAAAAATGAAAATTTTGTGGTTACAATAAAAAAGGGAATTATTTGCACCCTTTATAATTTCTGTAATGCAGATAATCAAGGACTACCAATCCTTACAAAGGCCTCTCCTTCTAGGAAAGGTTATACATATTTTTCACTATTGTCTGGACCCCATAAAGGAGTCTTTACAAACTTTGCTGACCTATGTACAACAAAAGAAGGAGTAAAAAATCCAAGATACAAAGGATTTCACACAAAAGAAGAAGCAGAAAAGTCTCTGGAACTTGATACCATCAACCCAGAAACTATAAAACAGGCCTTAAGCCCGGAGCCCAATCCTATTCAAATCAGAAGTCAAAGCAACATAATGCCCAATACTTACAAAGACCAGGTGGTCGCCTCTCTAGCACCCCTAAAAGAAATGAATCTGAAAAAATTCAAGATTTTACAAAAATTTCTTTTAAAAATTCACAGAGGAGAAGCTGAAGTTCCTGGAATATACATCAAAGTACATGCATACTTCAACTCTAGAAATATTTGATGTAAAAGTGATGAACTATGCAACAAAGTTACTAATGGTAATTGTCCATGTAAAATAAAATTCTTGTTCCGAAAAGCAGCTATTGACATGGAACAATACAAAATGGTAGAGTACGAAGGACTTGCCCTCACACCAAGATTATTTCTTGAGTATGGATTATTAGATTCAATTCTAATTCCTCCGTCTAAAAAGTTTGACCAGTTCAGCCTTGCCGAAAATGAGGCCGTAAACTACCTGCAGGCAATTATGATGAATCATATTGCCCTAAAAATTACTTCTTGCCCTCCCAGAATAAACGAAGAAGGATCATATGCTACTCATGTCATCAAAGTTCTATTTGACGACCACACAAGTATAATGAAGGATATGAAGCTTGGGAGATAATTGGTAATCTAGACTACCAATACAATTTGTTCAGAGCACAAATCATGGGAAATGACTGGTTTTTCTCCGAAAAAGATGAAGTCAGTTTCAATCTGATCAAGGAAACTCCTACTACAAAGATGTTCCTCCCTGTAGAAAATGGAAAAATATTTTTACCATTTCCTCAAGAGACAAATAACAAGTTAGTTCAACATTTCCAGCGTGAGAAGATAAATCGAAAATTATATGAATCATCTGGATGCTATGGACAACAAACACCTCCAAACGATGTATCTATGTCAGACACTTCAGAACCCACTGAAGACTTTGGAGAGACTTCTGAAACAATCTCGGTTTCAAGATAAGAATAAAATTCTTTCTTCACTCACTACTCTGATTGACGTGTTAATGGACCATATCGGGTCTACACGCAGACAGAGAAAAGCTGAAAGAATCTTTTCTCTTATCAATAAAGAAGACGAAAAGCAGACAAGCTACTATTTGCTTTTGAAAAGTTTTCAAGGTGTGCACTGTAATTGTTTTGTTTTCTTTTGATGCATTTTTCTATAAAAGGAGCCTTTCCTCCTAAGTTGTAAGCAGAGCAGAGCACAGAAAAATTGCAAGTTCAATAAAAATTTCTAGTGTGATAAACTCCAACTTCTCACTATCCTCTTAAAGTTTCTTCTCTTTCTTTCATTTTGGCAAATATATTGTAAGTACTACTATGTCTGGCTAAATCTCTATTCATGTCTTAATAGATGCCGTAATTATTTTATATAGTATATGCGAATGTGATTTAAACTTGTTGATTTTATGCTAAGATTAAAATTAAAAGAAAATAAAGCTTTCGTTGAGGCATGGTGAATTGACCAGAAACAGGCCAAAGTAAGACCCTAAGGATGGGCAGTCGTAAGTCCTGAAAGAGGTCTTCTTAATATCCAAGAAGACGAAAGTTAAAGAACTTCTAATTTTAAAGTTAACATAAAACCTTCAAGTTATCATATTCTAAACTATACTATATAGAATAATTCATTGTGTATTCTATTAAGACATGTTTCCAGTGAATTTTGCTTAGCTTCCTCTTCCGCTTTATCTGCTAATATTTTCATTTTGGTTACTTATCTTTTCTTCTTTACTTTATATCTCTTTCGCTTATATTCTGTTTAAATTTATACTTGCTTATATTCTGTGTAAATTTATAAAATTTTGTAAAATTATAAATTCCTACTTTTACTCTTACTAGTCAATCACATCAAGTAATATTTTTCTAATTATTTTCTCTTGTAAATTCTTTTCACACTTACGTCTACTATGTTAATATAGGAAGTTTCAACACTAAATATACTGTCTTGATTGCTTAAGAACTCATATTATTAAATTAAACGTTGCATACTACTTGTGATAAATTTTATATGGAACTTTGTCAATTTTTAAGAATTCTTTATATGTTTTCAAGAAAATTCGTATTAATTTTCAATAATGGCGAAACAATCAATTTATGTTAGACTGATTGGTTGATTTAAATCTCATTTCAGAGATAATTCAAAATATCTCGTAACTTTTATCTTTTCTTCTTTTTTCTCTTTTTTCACATCAATTTTTTCTTTTTTTTTAAGTATTTAAAGAATTATCAAGATTATCGGTAAAATTTATTGTAAAATGATTTAAGAAATCATTTTTAAATATAATTATTTTGATTAAATGTATTTTTAACTAATCCATCTTCTTTTTCAGTTTTTTATTCTTAAGCAGTTGACACAATCTTGATTCTCTTAATTGATAAGTTTTTAGTTATGAACTATAAAATTTTTTAGAAATTAGGTGTAGAATTAAGTATTTGAAGATGAATGAAATGAATAATATAAAAAAAATCTATAAATTTATTATCTCAAAGTTTTTGTTAGAGATTATGTTAAATTTTTATATGGATCAATTTCAAGGAGAAGATTTTTCCTTACGGTTATAAAGAATAATTATTGGTAATTAGTTATATTATATTAGGAGTTCTATTACATTATATTTTTATCTTTAAATTCCTGTAAACACAAGAAGATGTAGAAAGAAAAAAAAATTAAATTATAGGGCTATAAGAAAACCTAATAAGATATTAGATCCATCAACATTTCTTAGCTGATTTAATGCTTCATCGTATCATATACGATCCCCTGTCCTTGTTTGTTTTCAATTGTGATGTTATGTTATCTCTGTTTTTATTCTTCAATTCTAATCTCCAAGTTTATTCATAGTCTCCTTCTACAGTAGTTTAATCTTGCTTTTTGTTTGACTTTAAAGACTTAGAATGCGGAACATTTCTCCATCATAATCGACTGCAGTCAAAGTTTTGCCTTGTTTGATCCGTACAATAACATTATTTAATTGGAAAATTCTGAACATATAACAGTGATACTAAATATATGTATCAATCGTTAAGGATTAAATAAATATTAATTAAATTTAACTAAAATTAATGAAATTAAAACTTTTATATTAAGATTATTTTTTTATTATATTAAAAACAAAATATGTTAATATTTAGTGTATTGAGGATATTTTTTTAAATAAAAAGGTACCATTTTATATATACATTAATTGTTCATCTAAAATATCATGTTCAACAAGTTTGCTATTTTTATAATGTTTATTCTTTTGATTTTTAAAATATATTATTGAAATGGGTAAAAGTAGGTTAAAGTATTCAAAGAGAAAATGGAGTAACTTCTAACTTGGAACACGTCAACATATAATACTGAGAAATTGCGATCTCCTATTTTCTATTGACGTATAGGATGCGACAATTGACCCAGTCGTCTACATAATGAAAATTATATCTCTTTTATTTATATATTTTTTTAATAATTTTTTCTAAATTTTTTCAGATTCCTCTATTTTTTTGAACAATTTCTACATCTCTTTTTTTTTTCTATCACCTACCTCCTCTTTTTGAATACGAAATTTTACCATTATAAAAAAAAAATCGAATTCATTGAATTTCATTATAATTTTTTTATTTTTAAATATTTTGTTTAAATAAAAAAACTAAAATTTATTTTATTTTAATTATTTTATTTAAATAAAATATTTTAATTGCTACCAAATACAAAATTATTACCGAATAATTTCAGTGATATAAATAAAAAATAATATTTATAGACATAGATTAAAATAAAAACTAGATATTTCAATAGAAAAATTTAAACTAATATCTACCGAAAAAATAGTTCCATCCATATAAGTTGAGGAAATTCAAACAAGCATTAATTGAGAAATATCTCTAATTTACATTGATAGAAATAATTCTAGAAAAATAATCTCTTTCAACAACAACTAAAAAAGTAACTTATTTGATTAAATAATCTCATTGGTGCTAATAAAAATTTCAGCATGAAATCATCTTGTAATGTTGGTTAAGCAAAAACCTTAACTAATGTTTTGTCAAGAAATAATCTTGACATATGTTTTGATCAAAAATCAACTCTAGCTAGCATTAAATAAAAATAATTTGAGTTGATATTCACACGAAAAAATTGTAAAATAAAAAATTACTCCTGATGTTGATAAAACAAGTAGCACTAATTTAAGCTAGAAAATAATAATAGTCTATAAATAACATTAACTTGAAAGAAGGTCTCACTGAAATATGTTGACAAAACAATCTATAATTGATAACGTCTTGACTCTAACTAATTTCACCAACAATGTCTTGAGTGAAGTTTGAACTAAAAAATAAAATAAAATACAAGCAATAGATACATAGATTTAAGAGATGAAATATGATAATTTCCAAATTTTATTTTTTAGATAGAATTTAAAATTAACTTATTTTAAATAATCAAATTATTATTATAAATTTATAGAATTTAATTTCTTTTACCTTTTGTTTGGATAAAAAATTTTACAACTTTTAAGAAATTTGAAATCCAAATTGTTTAACTTTTAAATATTCCGTTTGGATAATAAAATCCACATTTGTTACATTTCATTTGCAACTAATACAAAATTATTGTTAAATAATACTAGAGACCTTGATCGAAGAACTCTCTTCGGACTAAAAAAAAATAATCACTACAAATTTTAATAGAAAAATATATGCGTAACTAACTAAAAGATAGTTTAATAACATTGGTAAAATAAAATTTTGACAAAAGTTAGCTAAGAAATAGCTCTTGCTTATATTGATGGATAAATGATTCGAAAATACCGACAGAAAAATAATTCCTATATTCTTTTGGTAGGCAAAAGGAAAAATAATTCCTATCATTCTTGACTAAAAAAAATTCTAATTTCCATCTGGTGGAAAGTTCCATTGAGATTGAAATTACTCATGAAATAACTCTTGTATAAAAAAATATCTTTACTGTTATTGGTAGAGAAAAAAATTATTTAATGTTTTGAGAAATACTATTTCCCTTTTCGATTTCATTTTGTTTCACCAGTAATAGGCAAAGCAACGCATTATTCTGTCCTTTGATTACAACTAATTCAAATTTACAACAGTAACAGTAAAATGCATATATGATCATAGAGATCAGAAGAATGATGGTAGGTGGTCACGTAAACAACTTTAACGTTTGTATAGTGCTTATATAACAGATTATTTAGTCAATAATGAGTGAGCTTTTCAATGTTTATAAAAGGAGTGTGAGTGTTCAAACTTTCAAACATCAAATCTACACCATCCTCAATCTCTTTATCTTTCAATTATTGAGCTGCTTCTGATACTCATCTCTCCAATGAGAATCCATCAAATCTTCTTCAATATCTTCATACCCTTCTGCTTCATATGCTTCAATATCAACATCCACGTAGTAACATGCCACTGTCTTGACCGTGACCAATTCTTGTTACTCCAATTAAAGGAAAATCTTGTATTCAACCCAGCCACTTCCATCAAATTGGTTCACTGGAACCAAAGTAGTGATTGCTGTCAATGGAATGGAATAACATGCAGCATGGGCCATGTAATTGGTCTTGACTTGAGTGAGGAGTCTATTTCTGGAGAACTAGATAGTTCCACTCTCTTTCAACTGCCATATTTGCTGAATCTGAATCTGGCTTACAATCATTTCAACTCTTCCATTCCTTTGAAGTTTGACAAGCTCAAGAATTTGAGGTCTTTGAATTTGTCAAATGCTGGATTTCACGGACAGATTCCTTCCCAGATTTCTCACCTCACAAATTTGACCACACTTGACTTGTCTACATCACTTGCTTCACTCAAACTCCAGAAGCCAAATATCAGCATGTTCTTGCAGAACCTCACGAAACTCTCACAACTATATCTTGATGGTGCAAACGTATCTGCTGAGGGAAAGGAGTGGTGTCATGCTTTGTCTTCTCTTCAAAATCTAGAAGTGTTAAGCATGTCATCATGCGGTATCATTGGCCCAATTGATTCTTCATTGGCAACTCTTCAGGGACTCTCAGTCATTAGACTGAATCAGAATGGTATCTCAAGCCCTGTGCCAGAATTTCTTACAAATTTCTCCAATTTGAATGTTTTGGAGCTCAACAGTTGCAACTTGAGTGGTCATTTTCCAAAGGGTATCTTCCAAATGCAAACTTTAAACGTTCTTGATGTATCAAACAACAAGGATCTTCATGGAGTTTTGCCAGACTTCCAAAAAGATGCAGTTCTTCACACCATGAATCTTAGTAATACAAATTTCTCAGGGAAGTTACCAGGTTCTATTTCCAATCTAAAGCAGTTGTCTGTGTTAGATCTATCTAACTGCCAGTTCTTTGAAACACTCCCAATTTCAATGTCAGAACTCACTCAACTTGTTTACTTGGACTTGTCTTATAACAAGTTTACCGGGTCACTCCCCTCTTTCAGTATGGTTAAAAATCTCAGATATTTATCTCTCTTGCACAATAGTTTGACAGGAACCATTGCTACAACTCATTTTGAGGGACTTGAAAAACTCCTCATTATCAATTTAGGAGATAATTTTCTGAGTGGAAAAATTCCTGTGTCACTTTTTACACTGCCATCTTTGCAAGAACTTACACTTTCTCATAATGGATTTGATGGTCCTTTAGATGAATTCCCAAATGTTTCTTCCTCTAAATTAGAGTTGATTGACTTGAGCAGCAACAGCTTGCAGGGGCCTATTCCTGTATCTATCTTTCGTCTTGAAGGACTTCGTTTCCTACAACTTTCTACAAACAATTTCAGTGGCACCATAGCACTTGACATGATCCAGAGGCTACAGAGTTTACATACATTAGGTCTTTCACACAACGAATTGTCCGTTGATATAACTTTCATTGATGACCATGACAATTCATCCTTTCCAAGCATGAAATATTTATTGTTGGGTTCTTGTAATTTGGGAAAAATTCCAGGGTTCTTGAGAAACCATCCCCAATTGCATGCTTTAGACCTATCCAACAACCAGATTCATGGAATAATACCAAACTGGATTTGGAGATTTGACTCTCTAGTTTATCTAAATCTTTCCAACAATTTTTTCAGAAAAATGGAAGGACCCTTTGATGATCTGGATTCCAAGCTATACATCCTTGATCTTCATTCCAATCAACTTCATGGATCAATTCCTACTTTCACAAAATATGTTGTCCATTTGGACTACTCAAGCAATAAGTTCAGCAGTTCCCCACCTGACTTGGACAACTATATCCCTTTTGTATACTTTCTCTCCATTTCAAATAACCACTTTCAAGGGAAAATCCATGAAGCCTTTTGTAATTTTTCTTATCTCCGGTTGCTTGATCTTTCCTACAACAGCTTCAAAGGCTTCATTCCCATGTGTTTGATGACAAGGAATAGTACCCTCAGAGTACTAAATCTTGCAGGAAACAAACTCCAGGGTTCTATTTCTAATACCATTTCAAGTTCATGTAATTTGAGGTTCCTTAACCTCAATGAAAATCTCTTGGGTGGTGTTATCCCAAATTCTCTAGCCAACTGTCAGAGTCTACAAGTCTTAAACCTTGGAAACAATCAGTTTAGTGACAGATTTCCATGCTTCTTAGGGAACATTTCCAACCTGAGAGTGCTCATTTTGAGGTCAAATAAACTCAATGGTCCAATTTCATGCCCACATAGCACTACCAATTGGGAGATGCTTCATATTGCGGATTTATCCTACAATAACTTCATGAGTATGCTACCTGGAGCATTATTGAGAAGCTGGACAAAAATGATGGGTAATCAGACTGAATCCCATGAAGAGCAAGGGACCTTATTTTTTGACATGTTTGATAATAATGACAACATGCGTTACAACGATTTGTTCTCGGTTATCAACAAGTTCCTTGTAGTAAAATTATACAAATTGTTGTCAACTGAACCTTTCACTGTGGCTGACCACATATTTGCTTACTATGTCACTTCTAACCAATTTGGTGGTCGCTATTTGGAGTCAGTTACAATTGTGTACAAAGCAAATCAAAGGGAGTGGACAAAAATTCCCTCTGACTTGGCTTCCTTGGATCTCTCCTCTAACCATTTTGAAGGTCCAATACCTCAAGAACTTTGGAGTTTGAGAGCACTGTATGCTCTTAACCTGTCACATAATGCTTTCTCAAGCAATATCCCCTCATCAATTGGAAATCTGAGGAATCTTGAATCCATGGACTTGTCAAATAACAATCTCAGAGGAGAAATCCCAGCTGAGTTTGTGAACTTAAATTTTCTGGCATACTTGAATCTCTCATTTAATCATTTGTGGGGGGCAATCCCATCAGGTGCTCAAATGCAAACATTTGAAGCAAGTTCTTTTGAGGGCAATGAAGGATTATGTGGGCTACCCCTGAAAGATTGCACCAATGATAGATTGGGAGATTCATCTCCAACACCAGTATATGAAATGCATGGATCAATTGAGTTAAATTTCTTGAGTGTGGAATTGGGATTCATTTTTGGCTTAGGAATCTTCATCCTTCCCCTTATGTTCTTTTTGAGGTGGAGGATTTTGTATTGGAAAGTGGTGGATAATTTCCTTGAAAGGGTTGTCCCTCAACTTGATTTTGTCTATGACTACCATAGAGGGCAAAGGTACAAGTCTCTAAGGTGGATTGGGTAGCTGATCTCACCATGGTGAAGCAATGATGGTATACTTAGTGCAGAAAAATACATAGCTTGCTTTATAATTTATGATTTTTTTTTATTATGTAAGAGCATGTTTGAAAGAGTTTTTGTTTTCTTAATATTTATTCTCTCATCACTGTCATGTTTAGTATTTATCTTTTGTTTTATAACTGTAAAATATGTAGTGACTCTTTATTACGTTAATTATATATTAGCTTTAATTCTTTATTTTTCTTAATAATTAATTATTGTAATTATTAAAAATTAAACATGTGATTAATTATCTTAATTATTAATAAAATTTAAACAAAATTAACAAATTTATTACTTTTTATTATTCTAACTAAATATGTCACTATTACATTTTACTTCAAAAATATATTCATTTTAGTTTATTTTAAACTAAAACTAAATATATATATTTATATTTAGTCTGAATTTACTGTTTTTTATTTAAAAAAAATATTTTCATTAAAATATTAATGTGATATTGATTTGAGGTTAACCTTTTTGATTGTTATATTTTATTGTATATTTTTCCTCTCTTCCTTGTTTTACTCTACATATCATTTCAACCTCGTTAAGTTAAAATATTTTGAAGCTGTTGACACTTATTGTAGTATTGAAGAACTTAATACTAATAATTTAATATTTTTTTGGATTAAAGATTCCTTTCAATTAAGGGAAGTATGAAAAAAAGTAAAAAGTTAAATGGTTTCGACTAAAATAAAAAATATAAAAAATAAGTAGAAAAATTCATAGTAGATGTCTAATAAACTTTTTGTATACATTTATAAATTAACTTTTTAAAAAATTAATATAAAAATAATCTTTAAAATATGAATTAGAGTTAAAATAAATTTTAAATTAAATAAAAAGTTATCATTAAATTTAATAAATAAAAAAGTTATATTTTAAAATAATAAAATTACATAATTTATTTTATTTTATTTTTTAATATTTATTTAATTATTTATTTTTATAATATAAAACATATATTAATAAAATAATAAATTTATTTATTTTATTAGTTATTGTTAATTTTCCTTTCAGTTATCCATTTTATTTTAATATAATAAGAATATATTAATGACTATCAATAACATAATTAATTAAATATAGAATAATCGATTAAAGGTTGACTTTCTTTACATACATTCGCATAAAAGCGAATAAAATCGAAAAAAAAAATAATAGTAAAAATCGTACGAATAAAATCGAAAAATATTCAATAGTAAAAATCGTTTTGAGTGTTTACATCATTTTAATGCATTGATTTTCTAGCTTTCTTTTACATTACATTAAAGAAATAATTTCAAAATAAAAATAATTTTATAATTTAGATTTAAAGATAAATAAAATAATATTTAAATTTTTTATTTTTATAACAAAACAATAATCTCTCTTGGACTGTTTCTCTTCAAAAGTTTTTATCTACTTTTTAAATTTTTGATCTCATCTCTTACTATATTAATAATTAATAATTGAAAGTCATTTAATAAGTAAGAATATTTGATCATATTTTTAAATAGAGTTAAATTATTAATAATTTTATATTTATAAAATTTTTTCAAATATATAGATTATACAGGTGAGAAAAATTAATTTAAATATTTTAATCGATATTATAATTATTTATTTTGTTAAATATAAATAAATAAATTTGATTAAATTAAATAAATATTTATGTATAATATATTATAGTATTAATGTTTTTAAATGATATGAAATAATAATCAATACATAGTATATTTAAGAAAATATATATTTATATTAAGATTATTAGAATATATATTATTTAGAGATTTAATTTATTTCATTTTTCCCGATACATTAAATTTATAGATACTTATATTTAAAGTTTAAAATATAAATTAATCGAAATTGGACGTAACCTTTTGTATATGACAAAGATTTGAAATAAAATCTAATCGATAGAATGATATATAACAAATTAAAACATTTTGAGTTTAACTAAATTATTATAAAAATTTTATAAAAATTTGATTTTTTGTTATGTATAATATAAGTTATTATAAAAATTTGATAATAAATATATTAATTATAAAATTTAATTTATTATTATTTAATTGAGATAAAAATTTAATTTAAAAATATTTTTTTAAATTGATTTGAAAAAAAGATTTAGTTGAATTTGAAAAAAAGATTTAGTTACCTGACTCTTGGAGACGGAAACATTGAATTTTATTATTTGTGATTCCATAAAGATATTTTTATTAAATTTGAGGTAAAAAAATATATTTTAAAATAAAATATTTATTTTTAAATCTATTAAATAATTTCTATTATATAAAAAAATTTGAGATATTAGATCGTGTACGGCCTAGCGTAACTTGTATGATTAATTCAAATACGGTAAGGGACAACAAACATCTAAAGATTTCTACAGTAAGTTTTTAAATACTTTATGCTAGTTCATTGTCATGGCTTTGTATTTCTTAATGCTAAGTTTTAATTTAACAATAGAAACTAAAATAGAATTAAGTGTCCACTAAACAGATTATTTATAAGATTAAAAAGTGAAATTTATGCAACTAAAGGGACCAAAGAGTGAGTAATAAAAAAATTACTGGTAAAAAAGAAGGTACCAAATAGTGATTATGAATACACCAACAAGAACAAGTGGTAGCATAAACCAACCTAAAAAACCTCATGAAAACAAAAACACTGAAGAATTGATCTGCTTAGTCACGAACAAGAGAAATTAAGAAAGTGGCCTCATCTGCTGTGGGAACTTCACCATCTGCTTAAGACAAGGTGGTGCAAATCAAAAACAAAAAACATAAAAACTATTCTAATACAAAACATAGGTACCTACATAGTCACAGTTAGAAAAAAAGAAAGAAAGAAAAAAAAAAAAAAAAAAAAAAAAAAAAAAAAAAGAACATAAAAACTATTATAATTAATACAAAACATAGGTACACAGTTTATGTTTGTTTACCTGGGACTGAAGCAATGTTATGAATGATGCCTCCATCTTCTGTCTTCAACCGTTTGACTTTTTCACCAGCCATGATTTCCTCTTCATCTTCACCTTCACCTTCACCTTGATGGAAGAAGTTGGAAACCATTTTGCTGATGACCCCTCCTTCTCTCTTTCCACAACCATCAACCCCTTCCTTTCCTCCATCATCACCACCACTATCATCATCACTTTCATGCTGTGAGGGTTTTCCCATGCTTGGACTCAAGGGTGTGATGAAAGAAATAAGGTTGTTAATAAGACCACCACCATCCTTGTCATCTTTTCCAACATCTTCTTCTTTCACCTTCTCAAACCCTTCTTCTACTTCTTCCTTTTCTTCTTCCCTTTTAGATCCATCTTCTGAATTCGGATTTGGAGGAGGAACCAAGCTCTCAACATTTGTTAAGCCGTCTTCCATTTGTTACTTATGAACTATGGTTTGGTTAGTGAATTTGTCTCTCTTTATCTTCCTTTGAGTCCAAGGAAATAGAAATGAGTAGATAGGATAATAAAATTTATAGGACCTTAAAAGGAGTGTCACATAAATAACAAGTATTTTGCAGCTATTCACTCTGCAAATGAGTCGGTGGCATGAATGAGTCCTTGGATTTTGTAGCCACCCTCACGTATTACTAGACAGCTTTTATTTAACACTCTAATTTTCTCTCTCAAAAATAAAAAAAATAGTTGTTTTTGTTCATTTTATATTTTAATTGATTAAATATCCTTTCCTCATAATATCTTAAATGAATATGTTATCATTCAGTTATCTAAGTAAAACGAAAATTATACATTCTATTAAAATTGCGGATTTTCTAATCCACGAGAGATAAAAAAAAATAAGAAAATGAAAATCGTAGATACAAAATTAAGTAAATACGAAAATTATAATTTAGCTTCAATTATACATAATTTATTGGAATCCTGAACCTACGGGAGTGTTTTCTTAGTACGGAAGGGGTGTAAAAGATAATGGTGTGGTTCAGTTACAAGTGGGTAAAGTAATATGGGTTTAGGGATTAGTTACCTAGCGTTAATTTTAAATACGGCCAATCAACCTAATTAGTGATAAAATAATTATAATAATAATTTGTTAAAGCTCGTTAAAACTGATCTTATATATAAGATATTACGTACGAATGTAATTAGTTGAATATTTTAATGAATAAGATTATTAAAATTTTAGTATTAGAATATAGTTTTTTTTTTTTCAAAAGTAAGATTATAAATTGTGAGATTTATAACTAATATATATATATATATATTATTGTATATATATA
>Ga0209489_108289_pt1 | contig 14391 bp, 11 predicted proteins | sample SiratrowhiteBW_FD_187527 | JGI IMG/M metagenome (GOLD analysis project Ga0209489, IMG submission 187527) | Root nodule microbial communities of legume samples collected from California, USA - Siratro white BW (SPAdes) (version 2) | ecosystem: Host-associated > Plants > Roots > Nodule | place... | reverse complement strand
CCCTTTCGTTTTTTGAAATTGTGAACCGGATGGGGGTGCATCCGGTTCTCATTTAAAAAAAAAAAATACAAACCGGACGACTCCATCCGGTTCTCAACCCAGCAGATCGGAAAATCCTCAAATTCGCCGTCGACAGCCCCCAAATCCCAAATCAACTACTCTAATCATCAATATCACCTACTAATTGCTAATAAACATCATAAATTGGTTATCTAATGCTTCTATGAAGGATTAATTGAAAGATTTTGAATAACGAAGGAATGGAAGTCGCGAATGGCTTATGTAAACCGGAAGAAGGTTCTCTTACCGGACGGTTTTGTATTTTTTTTTAAATTGTGAACCGGATGGGGGTGTATCCGGTTCTCATTTTCAAAAAATTAAATCGGATGCCTTGGTCATCCGGTTGAGAAGGGAAGGGATTTTATTAAGATATGGATATTTATGTAATTTCATGAAGTTATGGAATAAAAAAATTATATGGGGGTACAAGAAGAGGGTACGGGGGTAGGGTAGAGGAAGAATTTGTCCGCTTTTAGTTGAGAATAGGTCCACATATTTTATTAGGATATTTTCAGTTATTTAATATTAAATTAACTCAAATAATCACATGAATAAGGAATGATTTGGAAAGATTTAAACAGAATACTAACTGGAAAAAAACAAATAATATTAAAATACAGTGGAAATCTGTTGAGGATTTCATGAAACTATAAAAAGAGGAAACTCAAATGTTCTATTTGAATTAGTTTAAAAAATCTTCTTGACTAGAATAATACTTTTTAAAACAAATCTAAAATACTTTATCTAAATATATTTTAAGTTAATATAAACATTATTTTATTTCGCTTTAGTCTTTATAAATTTTTTATTTTAAAATCTTGACATTTTTTTAGTAATTTTTAATCTTCATTATTAATTATAACTAATTTAATATTAAACATATTAAACATTAATTAAAATAATTAAATTATTTTTACTGCATAATTCAGTTAGGATAAATATTTAATATTTTTGATAAATAAGGTAATCTATTGAAAAGTGGTCTGCAATTATTTTTGTACATCTCAATTTAAATTATTTATTACGAATTCAAAATATAACTTGTATGTTTGTTATATTAGTTGGAATTATACAGAAATAAACATTTATTCTGGTAAATAGGTTTAAATCCTACTTTTTAAGATAAATAAAAAATAAAAAACAGGTTTCTTGAAACCCAAAACAAAATTTTAGATTAATTGGTAAGTATCCCCAGATATTACATCATTAGTACTAGTACTCATTTGGAGTGGGCAAAGGAGAGAACAAGAAGACGAAGGTGAAGTCGAATAAGTGAGCGTGTTTCAGTGTTTTCTTCTCCTTTGGATCTGCAGATAGAAGAGCGATGACCGTCTTTCACTTCTTTAACTGCGCGATTCTCACCTTCGGCCCCCACGCCGTCTACTATTCCGCCACGCCCTTGTAACTCTCTTCTCTCTATTTCTCTTTTATTCACAACTCGCGTATCAGATCTATGTGCGTTTCTCACATTCGTTTAAGCTTCAATTAGCCCTTAACTTATCAATTTTATGCTCTCACTACTTCGCCTGCTTCAATTCTTGTACCAAACTTATTTCCATACGTATTGCTGATAACTCGTTTTTGTAATTTTCTTTCAATGCATAGATGTAATCAATAGCCTATCTGGAACCCTGTTCAATTTTCGATTAACTATAAATCTTGTGGTTGTGTTGAATTTTGGAATTTCCCCCTTTTTACTGAGATTTTAAAACTAGGTCTTGTAAGTTGGTTTGATGTGTTAGTTAAGTAATTAGTTTCCAAATGCAGATCTGAGTATGATACACTTGGCACCTCTATCAAAGCCGCTGTTGTTTATCTTGCAACGGCATTAGTCAAGGTTGGTGAATATATTGTTTTTTAACTATTGTCGTGTCGTTGCACAAAGGATGGTGACAATCTGACTCAATTTTTTGTCTGGCAATCTGGCTGGCAGCTTATTTGTCTAGCTACTTTTCTCAAGGTATCGGAGAGTGATAGCTTTGATCCGTATCAGGTATGCATGTGAATTGCTCCTTATGAATTTGATTGAATTGATTTATGTATACTGGTCATGTAGGATGCTAAATAACAAGTGTTAATCTTTAAATGAAGACCAAACGTTTATGTTTTTATACTGTACCTGAGAGCGATTACAAATGATTAGCAGTCTAAGAAGCACAGACTCTTACAGTAGTTATGTTATGTCGAACACTGCATTGACATTTAGAAGTTACAATACTTTTTAGTTGTGCTTTTGTGATTTTCCTTTTTAACTTTTATACCGATGTAAATTGAAATACCATAATAATTAGACAAATCTGAGCATTTGCAATGACACGTTCTCTTTTAAAACGTTATTTGTATTTTGTAGTTTAAGATTCTTAGTTTACAGTAATTTCAGATTAATTTTATGTTTTATGGCTTATTTATAGCTGTGTCATATCTTATGACGTTTAACATTTGCTATGCCCTATGTTCACGTGGTATCTGAGTTTTCTTGCTAACAGAATTATTTTATGTCAAGTGTTGCTCAATTCATAGTTTTATCTTAAATTATAAGGTGTAGACTGTAGAGACAGTGAAGTTTAATATTATACACGCCATTGGGAGTTTCCCATTACTTGGTAGAAGAACAGCCATATTTTATAGGTGAACTGTGTTTTTGCAAAAATTAAATAAATAAATCAATGCTCAGTATTATCATATTATGTTTGCATTCTTTTTTCTGTTCTTTGATTTTTTTTGTTTTATTTGACTCTCCTTCCACCAAAATACTAGTATGTATTCTCCGTTGAGATTTAGTGTGTGTATTAGTTACATGAACATGGAGGGTACCGGTTAAAGTCGCATATATAGACGCAGAAAGTAAGAGTATGACATGCCAAAATCAGAAGTAGGCAGATGTTTTTAATATTCAGACTGCTTTATCAGAATTAGAGCTTGAATGGAGAGGAATGACACTCCCCCTTTCTAATATTTGGTTTGCTGAAGATTGCAAATTGCAATTGTGTTTATCACTTTTATTCCATTCCATTGTGCATTTAATAATATATGCATGGAATTGGCGTAAAATGAAACACAAATCACAACTGAAACTAATAATTATAAACAAGGTAACAAAACAAGCACCTATACCTTCCAGCCTAGAGTGAAGTGAATAGGCTTCTTGTCTGAATCTGCCCAGAAAGAAATCACCATTTAATTTCCTAACAAACTAAGGACTCCATATTCATGCATAATAGAGATGAAAATAAAATAACCATTTTGCTTATGAAATATCCTCTAAGATAGAAGAGCCATGAAGCATATGTCAATGACAGATACTCTTCCATATCAAGAGTCCGTTTGTGCTGCCTATATTTTGAGGAATTATGGAGCACTTCTGGTGCAAGGAGCTCATCTCCATATTTTCTTAGAAAAATCGAAGTTTGTATTAGACAACAAAATGAAAGCACATAACAACTTAACAATTGGTGGCTGTCAATTTATAATTTGAAGCCCTAGATATTGTCAGTGTCTATTTAGAGTCATTGTTATTAAGGTTTTATCTCGAGTGATAACAAAGGCCTTTATTCTTCAGGAGTTTCTGAAGGCATTAATAGGTTTTATAGATGTTGCTGGGCTTTATTTTGCCTTGACCCAGTTGACTCACAGGAACATCTCTCAGAATCATAAATTTCAAGCAGTTGGACTTGGTATGTGTGACAAGCTATACCATTTTGTACATTTTTTTAATATTTATGTCTATCTTAAAGTGATATTCTTCTTCTAGGGTCATCCCCTTATGTTTTCTTGTGTTACTTTACTGCTCTTGTCTTCATCTGGGTCTTGGTTGCTCTTTTCTTGTGACAGGCTGGGCGTTTGCTGACTCTGTACTGCATCGGTTGGCTCCTCTTTGGGTTGGTGCCAGAGGATTAGAATTTACTTGGGATTACATTCTTCAGGGCCTTGAGGCTAATGCAAATTTGGTATGTCTTTTTATTAAGAGTCTTTTATTTTTCTAAGACTGAAATACAGTCCTCATCAGTATTATTCTCCTGGAATTCGGAACTTCTTTTAACTCTTCGTTCATTTGCATGATGAAATTGTTTGTCTATGTTGGTAAGTGTTATAAGTGAAAACACGACTTAATTCATGTGCAGTTTGTAGTATGTGTATTATCTGTAATTTTAAATATTTCTGGACTTGCTTCTGTACAGGTGTTGAGCATATCCCTTGCTGCTCTTGGATCTTTGATGTGGCTTCGAAAAAATAAACCCAAGACTCTCATCCCTATTATTTATTTGAGTGCCGGGATTGTAGCAACCATGCCATCTATCACAAGGTCTTTCCTGGTTCATTACAGTTACTGTTATGATATTTAAATGTGTATTTCATGTTCAAATTATTTTTTTTCTACTATTTTTCCCTACGCAATACAAGTTTTTGAATTGAGAACCAGCATAACATATTTCTTGAGCTTACCTCGTCTCGCTGTGCTAATGGTCCATTAGGATCAGATTGCCCATCATATGGTGTTGACAAGTATTAGATATTTTACTTGGCTAGTAATTATTTAGTTAGCCATTACACAATTATTTTTGTCATTTTCTTTAGTGTGATATTTGACGAACTATATCTTCTGCAGCTATCTGAGGCGTGGATTGGGGTGGCACTTTCCTAAAGTGGTAGGTTTTGAGCTGTTCACATCCCTGGTGATGGCTTTTATAAGCTGGCAACTGTTTGCAGCTTGTCAGAGACCTTCCGTGTGAGAAAGCTCCTTGCACAATGATAGAAGCTTGCGTAACTATTTTCCGGCTGGAGTTTTGGTCTAGGGTCACCTGCTTCTTTTGGCAGCCGCAATGCTTTTAAATTTATCAATTGTAATTTCTTAAATAGTTTGATTAAGTTAACACGCTTATTTATGTTCTTGCGGTAGAATTTGGCTGCAGCAATTCATTAGAAATTTTTGTCATCAGAAGTATTTGAGTTATTTAAGTTAACTATTTATCTTAAATAGTTACCCCATACGTCTGGGATGAAAGGTTGCAAATACTTTATCTTTGAAACTCGGTAGGATTTCCCATTTTTTAACCCACTTTATCCATTATTAAACCACCCATGCCTTGTCTATCGCAAACTTCATGTTTTAGAATGCTGGCTGCAAAATCGTTGTGAAACAACATATTAACTTTCATATTAACAGGGGTTCTGTTGCTGTCTCTTTACATGCCCACCCACGTCTCACAAATTCACCAACGAGTGAGTCAAGACTAAATGTTTCGCTGGTTTTGGTAACATGGGACATTTTCTACGTTTCATTCAGTGTATATGTGGTTTTGCCAGCTTGCTGTCAATGGTCTCGCTAAATTTCTGTGCATACCTGTGATTTTATATCTTTAATTTGAGATGCGATTTGAAACAAAGTGTTCGGCGTGAAATCATTTTCTGTTGTATTTTGACCTGAACACAAGCCTCGTGTTAATGAAACTGAAGCGAAAGGTGGCAATACTAAGATATAAGTTTCTCCGCAGTTTTAAAATCTAAAAGTTCCATTTAAGAACACCTACAACGTTATATTATGTTCTTTATTTACATGCCGTTAGCACTGTGATGAGTAAAACTCTCGAAGTAATCTGTAATGAGACGTGAGACAATTCAAAGAAATTACGACCACGGTTAAAATAGTCTTTAAAAATGCCAAATATTACTTTAATTTTCTAAATTCGTATTAATCTATGAAACTACAAAAATTAAGATGAGTTAGTCATTTTAAATAAGAATTCGTTTTAAGATTTAAAATATTGACGGATTTGCATTTTCTTAAAAAAATTGTTAAGCACAAAAATTATTGGAAATGCTTATTGTACGTAAAGTGTGCCCAATTTAAGAGTAATTTAAAAATAATAGTAATAATAATAATTTGGTATGCAGCCCAGAGGCCGAAACTTCCTAGGTTTCGAAGCAGAGGTTTGGGAATGCAGCAGTTGAAGCCAATAAATTATTGACCAGAGATCATCCAATTACGAAGGAAGCAAGAAAATGATGAAAGTTGGGAAATAGATATACAAGTCATAATGAAAAGAAGAACAGGCGCAGCATCAATATAGATGGAACATACAACTATTGGGGATATTAATTAATTACTTGCTCATCTGATTCATCTTTCACTCTGCCTCAGTCTCCTCCACCCACGCTTCAATTCGCAGGAGCACAAACCCAACAGCAACCCCCACAAGAACAAGGCCATTGATGATAGCAGCAATTGTGAATATCTCACCTGCGGCATTGCAGGTGGATGAGAGCGCCCCTCCTCTCTTCCCTTTTCCATTGGATGCCGTTGCTTTCACCGACCTCATTATCTTAGCGAAGCACTTCTCAGTGCTCAAGGGAAGCCCCAAGGCCACGACACCATTGCTAGCCTTGAGCCCCCCAAATGAATTAAGGCCTCTTACGTGTACCACTTTGTTCATTGCCTTCTTGGTCTTGGCAGGTGAGCTCACGACGGCTCCGCCGGTGATGTTCTGAGGACACACGACAGCTGTGGCCATGGCCATTTGATCCTTACTGCTACCCACCAAATAATTTTATCAACCAAACCTTGAAGTGCCTCGCGTATCACTCACTTCACCTGTGGATAGGAAGGATTGTTTTGAACTACGAAGATCAAATGACTCTTAAAAGTGGGTATTTATTTGGATAAGGAGCTCCCACACTGATTGGCTGATAGGCCACGGATGACTCCTGTAGATTAGATGCTTATAAAACATGGAATGGTGGGTCACACCTCCTCTCCACCCTTCACCACTTCTCATTTCACTTCCTACCAACTTAAATATTTATTTCCAAACATAGCCTTTTTACTTTTTTATTTTCCACCAAATGCTTCAACTTTCTATATTTTCCTAATTATTATTATAAAGCATTGTATTTTAGAGTGTTTCTCAATTCAAGAATTTAAAGAATGTTATATTATGTGAAATTTTATGTAAATCTAACCAAATAATTTGGACATAGTTGTTATATTAGATTTTATTTAATCATAATATGTTTCGAAACGTTATATTACGTGGAATTTTATGTAAATCTTACTGAATACTTTGAACTTGGTGAATATTATTACATGAGATTTTATGTACTAATAAAACAAAAGAATATTTATATTATGTTGCCGCATCTGAAAGAAAAGATATTGTTGTATTAGATTTTATTTAGTCATAATATGTTTCGGAAATGTTATATTACGTGGAATTTTATGTAAATCTCACTGAATAATTTGAAATTGGTGAATATTATTACGTGAGATTTTATGTACTAATAAATCAAAAGAATATTTATATTATGTTGTCGGTATATTATGTTATAGAATTTAAACATAAATTCTATAGTGAATATTAGCCCCAAGACCGAAAATGCAATTCGAAAAAAAAATGCATGAACACCACCTCCTGTCACTAAATATACTTAGAGAGAGAAGTAAAAGGGTATGAAATATAAATATGATACCTCGAAAAAGAGAGATAAAAAATGATAAATATTAATAAAGTATTGTTGGCTGTTAAAATATAATTGCTCTTAGGAAAAAATAAATGATTATACAGGAGTAGAATTTAAAATAAAAGAGGAATGGAGTATTCTGAAAACAAAATTTATATAATTTATTTGAATTTAAAATAATTCATGGAACATATTTGAATGATGGGGTTCATCAAAGGACAACTTCTAATGAAAAAGGAAACTGAAGGGAAAATAGAAGTTCGAAATGGTTATCAAAAGATAAAAAAGATTTTTTTTTTCACAAAAAAAATAATGAAAGGTGGAAAGTTAAAACAAGACAAGGAGGAAGTGGATGGATCATGTGTTTCTTGAACTTGTAGATATTAACCATACATAACTGTTGACTTTGGTCTATGCAGAAGGGACATACAAGAAACATAAATTTAGGTAAGTAGGTAATTAAACCAATGAAACTAACGTACATCTAAAATTAAAAGCACTTGAAGGCAGAAGAGGTTAAGAATTAGGGAGAAAATAGAAAGAAAGAAGATTGTCTATTTTTGTGGCATGGAAGTTTGTAAAAGGAAGCTGAGAAATCACAGCAGAGCCTCTCGTATGGCTGCTTTTAACGGCTTCATCTCTACCTCTCAACTTGACCTTTTCCCCTCCTCCTACTTCTTTCTATAAGCACCCTTCCCCTTCCAACCCAATGCATAATCTCTCTCACACAATGGCCTCGGGCTGCTTCCTCTTGCTCTCCCTTTTTCTCCTCTCATCATTATCATCTTCTTCCCATGCAATTTCCGATGTGGAAGCCTCTTTCATTGCTCGTCGCCAATTGTTGCACTTGAATGAGAATGAGGACTTGCCCGACAACTACGTAAGTAACTATAAAACAAACCTAAAATTCTCCAATTCTAGACTAAAAGCTGCATACATTGCACTTGAGGCGTGGAAAAAAGCTTTCTACTCAGACCCCTCAAATTTCACATCCAATTGGTCGGGCGCAGATGTTTGCTCCTACAATGGAGTTTTTTGTGCAAAGGCTTTAGATGACCCAAAGATCGAAGTTGTAGCTGGGATTGACCTTAACCATGCAGACATCGCAGGTTACATTCCCCCAGAAGTTGGTCTGTTGGCTGACCTTGCACTTTTGCATATAAACTCCAACAGGTTTTGTGGGATTATCCCAAGCAGCTTTTCCAAGCTTAAGATTCTGTACGAGCTAGACATCAGCAACAACCGCTTTGTTGGGCGGTTCCCTGACACCGTGCTTTCAATTCCAGACCTCAAATACCTTGACATCAGATTCAATGACTTTGAAGGGGAATTGCCTTCTGAGCTTTTCAACAAAAGCTTCGACGCTATATTCTTGAACAACAACCGCTTCACGTCCACCATTCCTCAGAACCTGGGATCGACTCCAGCCACGGTTGTGGTTATGGCCAATAACAATCTCACAGGGTGCGTGCCTTCCAGCATTGGCAACATGAAGTCATTGAACGAGTTTATTTTGGTCAACAACAACCTCATCGGTTGCTTGCCAGCGGAAGTTGGAAAACTGGAAAAAGTTTCGGTGTTTGACATAAGCAACAACAACTTCGTCGGCGTGTTGCCTAAGACCTTAAACGGGCTTAAGAATGTTGAGTACTTGTCCATTTCACATAACAAGTTTACAGGTTTTGTGCCGCGTAATGTGTGCAGTTTGCCCCATTTGGTGAACTTCACATTCTCCGATAACTATTTCAACGGAGAGGAAGAAGGTTGCGTGCCTCAGAAGAAAGAGCCCGCATTGGACGATGAGAACAATTGCATTCCAGATAGGCCAAAGCAAAAACAGTCAAACGCTTGCAATGAGGTGATAAGCAAGCCTGTGGATTGTAGCAAAGCCAAGTGTGGCGGTGGGAGCCCCTCTCCATCTTCCGGTTCTCCAACAACGCCGTCTAAGCAACCACCAAAGCCTCCTAAAAAGGAGAAAACACCGCCGTCACCAAAGCCACAACCTCCACCCACCCCTTCACCACCAAAGCAACAGCCCAGCCCTCCTCCCACTCCTCCAACACCCAAGGCACAACCACCACCTACCCCAACTCCAAAGCAAAAAGAACCAGCTCCCCCCACACCAAAGCAAAAGTCCACCCCTCCCCCTACCCCTCCATCACCCAAGCCTCAAGAACCCAAATCCTCACCACCACCACCAGAGGATGATCCCCACCGGGAAGCCCCCAAGAACCGAGAGAGACCTCCACCACCGCCTGTCCACTCTCCTCCTCCTCCTGTCCATTCCCCACCACCACCTGTTCACTCCCCACCACCTCCTGTCCATTCTCCACCCCCTCCTGTCCATTCTCCACCACCACCACTCCATTCTCCACCACCACCTGTTCACTCTCCACCTCCACCGGTTCACTCACCTCCACCACCCGTTCACTCACCACCACCACCGGTTCACTCGCCACCTCCACCCGTCCATTCTCCTCCTCCACCAGTCCACTCTCCTCCTCCACCCGTCCAGTCTCCTCCTCCACCAGTCCACTCTCCACCTCCACCCGTCCAGTCTCCTCCTCCACCCGTTCATTCTCCTCCCCCGCCCGTCCACTCTCCTCCTCCACCTGTTCACTCTCCTCCACCACCCGTGCACTCTCCTCCTCCACCTGTTCACTCCCCTCCACCACCTGTCCATTCTCCTCCTCCCCCAGTTTTCTCTCCACCACCACCCGTTCACTCTCCTCCTCCACCGGTTCACTCTCCACCACCACCTGTTCACTCTCCACCACCTCCAGTGCACTCTCCACCGCCACCAGTGCAATCTCCACCACCTGCTTCGCCTCCTCCTATGGAAGACGTCTTCCTTCCCCCGAACTTCGGGTCTTCTTATGCTTCACCCCCTCCACCTATCATTGCTGGCTACTAGAAGGGGTGCACATCTTTCTACCATTTATAATAGTTCCTAGACTTAAAAAAGTTGCATTGTAAACTATACCAACACGAACAGATCTTTTTTTTTTTCTTTTGTTCAATGTAAATGTCCTGTACTCAATTTAGCTGAATGAGCTAATTGAAGATAATGTTATCCATACAACACTATAAGAGATAGAATAGTATTTACTATGTCATAATCTCCCTGTTATAAGAAAAATTCCTAATGCAAATGCTGTTATGTAATAATCAGTTCATTTCCTACTTACAATAATTGCATTTTGGTTATAGCTTTAAATATCAGACTTTAAATTTAATTATAATATTTTAAAAAAGTAATTAATTCAAATAATACAATTTTTTGTAAACTAATATTTAATTTAATTATATTAGTAACAAAGATCAGTATAACTATGACGCGTTAATATAGAGCAAATCAGTCAATATTAGATAGTAATATTTTTTATGAGAGCAATTATATATAGATATCGATTGTATTTTAAATATCCCATTAATATATTTTAAAAAAAATTCTATCACTTCCTAATATCATAACATTTACAAATTTATATTTTTTTTTCTCTTTTAAGTGTATTTTTTTCTAGTTTATAAATAGAATCTGTAGTTGTTCAACGTGCGGTGTAAAATGTATTTTCTTTTATAATTATAATATCTTCATAGTGTTTTATTTAGGATATGAATAACCTACTAAAGCTGTCGTATGATTATTTTTTTCTAAATCTTTTTCTTCTTATTTCATAGTTTATTTCTTTATAGTTTTTTTTATTAATTATATATCATAGAGAGTAAGACATTTCAATTTTTTAAAAATTTAATACATTTTCAATTTCTATTTATTCTAAAAATTTACAACCACAAAAAGGTGAAGCTTCGATGTTTTCCGTATTACTCTCACTAAACAAAATAAAGTGTTAACTTTTTTGGGTTTTGACCTCCGTTAGATGTGATGTATTGCGGTTTGACTTTCTCTAAGTAACACCATCTTCGTTACTTCCTGCGATTTAAAATCTCATCTTTTCTCTGATATTTCATTATTAGTACCACTATTTTTCTTTTTTAAATCATTATATTGGTATGTCCATTCTTTTATTTTCTTCTAACTATATATTTATTTCATTTTAATGTTTGTCCATTGAAAAATATTGAATGCATATTAAAAAAAAGCAAAATAAAGTAATGCAAACAATTTACAAATTTTATATACGTAAGTGAAACTAACATTTATAATATAGTAGGGTCTACGAGTTTTAAGTAGACATGGTTATATCCAAAAGGAAGAATATCTTATATGTCACTCGTAAAATGCATACAAAATAAAAATATCCCATCCATCAATTTCCGTAAAAAGAACAACACAAATATAGGTTTCTTGGTTTTCAAATATCCTCTTCTTAATATCGATTAATTATTTGATTAATAAATACATATCAGATTGAGAGATCGTAAAGACTACAAAAGTGTAAATAAAGTAATTTAATTATTTGAATGACCAATATTTAGTTTAATTATATTAATAAACGATAAACAAGAATATTATGACTTACACTAAAAAAAAGTTAATAATAAAAATTATAACTATAATATCATTTATATCTGCCATAAATATATATATATATATATATATATATATATATATATATATATATATGATTATTGAATTATACGTTTAAATTAACTAAAAAGATATTTTAATATAGTGTGTTTGCTTAGACTTTCGGTTGGTCGTCCCTAACGTCTCACACATTGGAACAATTAAAGAAACATGTTTCTCCAAAACTTCTAAGTATTTGATTTATGTAGTGCATGCCAAAACTATAACAGAAGTTAAGATTTGAGACAAAGAATTTAATATAAATTTGTAAAATAATTAGATCTGAAAATTCACTATTTAAAATTTAAAATAAGAAGAAACAGCATCCTTGAAGGAGTAATATGCCCATCAAAAAGTCAGATAAGAAATTGTATTAAATAATAACATTGTTTTTTGCTAAAAAAAATGGTCCAAGTTCCTACTTCTTTCTAATTTCACTTTCGTATTCAGTCAAACATAAAACACACCATCCCCTTTACTCTGTACAGTTGCGGAACGGGCGTGTCAGCTTCCTAATTACAATTATTTTAATTTTTCGGTCCACAAAGATTATTTTAATGTATGATTCCCTCTGACTTGTACCACCTCAACTTTTTATATCTCCAAATTAAATTTTTAAATGACACATGCACTTACGTAACGAATGACGCAGCAGGAATTTCTAAGGGTTTTGAATGCTTATTTTATTGTCTCTGTATTTAAAATAAAATTAGTCGATCAAATACTAAATAACTTCTAAATTCTGTAACATAATTATTTTAGGAGAAAGAAACCACCAACCAAATAAATAAATTTAGTAAAAATTAAAACTTACAGAAAAGAAATATTCAACCAAAGAAGTTTGGTTTCAACACTAATTTCTATAGACAGGAACGCGTGCATTGACAAGAACAACAAAATCATCCAGTTTCAAATCAAATATTTTTTTATAATTTAGAGAAATATGGAAGAGATTTTTCCTAAGATTTTAACAATACATACATAATGCTGTAACTTGCAACCATCTCTAAAATTTTAGGCACAACATGGAGAAGACAGAGTTATTATAAGTTTAAGTATGGATAGTAAAATGTCTCCGTCAAATCTAACATAATTAAGTTGAATTTTTTATTTGTATCAATAAAGTAATTTATGTCGAAGGTGCATGAACTGCATTTTTTTTAGTATATAATAGATATGAAAAGGAGAAAAAGGTTATAAAAAAATAAAAATAAAATGAAGTCAAAGACGAAAAATTAGATGTGTAAAGGGTAGGTAATATCGTAAATAACAAAAAGTATTGGAGCCGCCGTATATATTAAAATCCATTTCCAAAAACAGTTTTTGTTCAATCCTTTTGGTTTTCTTCCTTCTCACACTTCTTCTCCCCACCCACACAAACACTTTCTCTTTCTTCTTCTTCTTCTTCCGGTGTTCAGGGGATCGCATCGGCGGCGATTCCCTACCTTGTTTCCCTCTCCACCTCTCAATTCGATTCTATCGATTTCGATTTTCTGATTCCCTCTTTCGAGATGCTTCCCGTCGCTCACTAGGGTTTTCGAACTGCCAAATCCCCGTCTCCGAAAGCACCCTGTACCTTTTCTTCCTCCGATTAATCAACTACGTTATCATGGCTATCCGGGTTACCTTTTCCTTCTCGGGCTACGTCGCCCAAAATCTCGTCTCCTCCGCCGGCGTCCGCGTCGCCAATTCGCGATGCGCCCAAGAATGCTGGATCCGCACGCGCCTCTTCGGCGCAACCCAGAAAACGGAACTAGATTCTTCCGCCGGCGGAGTACGAAATTACGCCAGGCCCAACTGCTGGGTCCGGTCCACTTACTCCACCCTCGCCGAAGAGTTTCTCGGCGACGGCTGCAAGAGCCCAATCATATTGGGCCTGATTTCGATTATGAAGTCAACGGCGGGTGTGTCTGGGTCATCCGCGGCGGCTGCGGGTATTTTCGGTATTTCGCCCTTCAAAACAAGTTCCATTATTCCCTTCTTGCCCGGTTCGAAGTGGCTTCCCTGCAATGAGTCCGTTCCCAACCCCACTTCCTGGGAGGTCGATAAAGGTGGCACGAAACGCGCCGTTTCGGACGATGTACCCAGTTTTGGGAAGACTAGTTGGATTTCGCGGCTTCTTAACGTGTCTTCTGAAGACGCGAGGGCTGCGTTCACTGCCATTACCGTTAGTTTGCTGTTTAAATCGTCTTTGGCTGAACCTAGATCCATTCCGTCCGCTTCTATGTACCCTACTCTTGAAGTGGGTGACCGTGTTTTAACCGAGAAGGTTAGTTATTAGTTCTGTTTGACTAAATTATTTATGTGATTGTGTTGCTTTTTTTTTTTTTTTTTTTTTTTTTTTT
>Ga0209489_108287_pt1 | contig 14399 bp, 13 predicted proteins | sample SiratrowhiteBW_FD_187527 | JGI IMG/M metagenome (GOLD analysis project Ga0209489, IMG submission 187527) | Root nodule microbial communities of legume samples collected from California, USA - Siratro white BW (SPAdes) (version 2) | ecosystem: Host-associated > Plants > Roots > Nodule | place... | reverse complement strand
CTTTCCGAACATCCCATTTCGCTTCTTGCTTTATTCCTCCTCTGGGCTTGCCAGCTTAAAGGGGTTTTCGTTAAGAAAGATGAGACACCGCTATTGGATCATCTGATTTTTGTTTTTTTTTTTTTTGTACTTTTCTATTTCTTCCATGTAACTCTTTTTATCTTGTTCTGGCAAGTTCAAAGCTTGACTTGGATTGCTATACTATACCGCTTTGTTTTCGCTCTCCTGCACCGGTTTTTCAATTGATTCTCTGTTTTTCCTTCTGTCCCTCTCGTGGGCACCATTGACACTGCTGCTAATCTGATAATATGTTTTGATTTTGTTTTTTGTGTAGAGTGTTGTTCCGCTGAATACGTGGGTGTTAATCTCGAATTTCAAGCTGTCTTATAAGCTTCTTAGACGTGACGATGGAACTTTCAATCGTGAGTTGGCGGAGTTTCTTGATAGAAAGGTCCCCGCCAATGCAATTCCTGTTGATGGGGTGTTTTCAATCGACCATGTTGATAGAAACGTTGGTTTGTTTTACCGGGTGTATTTGCCAGCCTCTGGGGACGAGGCTCAGTGGGGTATCAGAGACCTTGAGAGGCCGTTGAGCACTACGGAAATTGTTCCTGTAATCATATTCTTTCACGGGGGAAGCTTCTCGCATTCCTCGGCAAACAGTGCTATCTACGATACCTTCTGCCGGCGCCTTGTGAGCATTTGCAAGGCTGCTGTGGTGTCTGTGAACTACCGGAGATCGCCGGAGCATCGGTATCCGTGCGCCTACGATGATGGCTGGGCGGCATTAGAGTGGGTGAAGTCAAGAACGTGGCTGCAAAGTGGGAGGGAGTCCAAGGTTCATGTCTACTTGGCAGGGGACAGTTCTGGTGGGAACATTGTTCATCATGTGGCGGTAAAGGCTGCGGAGGAAGAAATTGAGGTCCTGGGGAATATTCTTCTTCACCCTTTGTTTGGAGGAGAGAAGAGGACGGAGTCAGAGTTGAGATTGGACGGGAAATACTTTGTGAGGTTGAAGGATCGTGATTGGTATTGGAGGGCTTTTCTGCCTGAAGGAGAGACCAGAGACCATCCTGCTTGCAACCCCTTTGGACCAAGGGGGAGAAGCCTTGCGGGACTCAGGTTCCCCAAAAGTCTTGTTTGCGTGGCTGGTTTGGATCTTCTGCAGGATTGGCAATTGGCATACGCAAAAGGCCTTGAGGATTCTGGACAAGAGGTTAAACTTCTTTATCTCAAGGATGCCACTATTGGCTTCTACTTCTTGCCAAACAATGAACATTTCTACTGCCTCATGAGGGAAATCAACAACTTCGTGCATTCTGACTGTTAATATACTCTACTAGTGCTAAGACTACTACTACTTAACCTTACCTTACCTACAGGAGGCATACATAGCTAAAGCTTGACATTTTACTTGGGTTCTCTCTTCTTTTCTTTTTCCCACTTTTGTATCTTTTTCTTTCTCTACTTCGTAGTAAGTGTGTGTAGTTATAAAATTGTGTAGCATTAGTTATTATCGTCATAACATCTATGGTGGTCAATTTGAGAGTTCTGTGACCCGCGGACAACTGCTTTCTGTTCTCTGTTCGTTGGTTTTGGAAGGTAGCACCAACTCTGGCAGTACCAGAACTCGGTTCATTCGGGGGGTTTGGTGGAACCACCGTATACAACGCCTCACCCCCTTTTAACGTTTTGAGTTTGTTAGCAGGAGGGGAGATAGAAGATGAGGATTGGTTCGCTTTGTTTGATTAAGAGAATGTTTTCCTCTTGTAGCACTAATTACTGAATGTGAACTGGAGAATGTCCCAGCCTGTTATATGAATCTGTATGTTATATGTAGTATACCAATGTTATATGAAAAGCCTTGGATGTTTGGTTTTGCATTTTAGTTGGAATTCTCCTTTTCCAGTGTCATACTTGATCCTCTTGAATCGTGGTATGGTTCAATAAAGCAGTTTCAATTTATCGTGTCACATATGTTGTTTGTATTGAGTTATTGGAGATGTATGTCACTGAGATGCATAGCTTTCCAAATGGAAGGGATATTAGAAAAAATAAAATAGAATGAAAAGAAGCAAAAGAAAGAATGGAAAAGGAAGGGGGGAGTAAGCCTGTGATAATGCGACACAAATGAATTTGAGAGGGCGTGTCCATTTGACTAGAAAAGTAAAGTTAAGACTTTTGAGTTTTGTCTGTTATAAAAGGGCATTGTGTTAAATTTTGGCGTTGGGGGTTTGGAAAATATAAAAGTAAGGTGATGATGTTTAGCATCTGAATCATAAGCAACAGTATAATAGAGGTAAAAGGTAGGAGTAGTGCCCCAGTGGTAGAAAGGATGAAACATACGATATATTCTCTGCTTTTGGTCCTCTATGTGTTCATTGAATAATCCATTCTCGTTAGGTTCGAAAAATATGATTCGTCCGAAAAAGTTGATGCTAAATGTGAAGGTGGGAAAGGAGAGTTTTTGCGTTTTGTTAATGACGTGGTTGACAGGAAGAATGTGATGAAACGTGCAAGTGAAGTTGAGGAGAGGGAAGAGGCGAGAAGTGTTGTTTTGTTCTACAATTGTAAGAGCGTGAAGGCTAACGCCATCCACCAAAAGGACAAGAAAAGCTTTCACGCGAAGAATGATTGGCAGGAGTTTGAATCATTAAATTTCTTATCTTTCAACATCAGTCTGATGAATTCTTGTCATCTCCTTATTGCCTGTTCTATCAGGTCTGTTTGGAGCTTGGGAAAACAGCAAATACGGGAATTTGGCATTGTTTTGACGGGGGGAACCCATTTTTTTAGTGGTTGGGATTTTTGGATGTATTCTTAGGGACCACTTTTCGGAACCCACGAAACCAAAAAGTCCAAATTAAAAAAATTAACCCTGTTGGGATTGCTTTAAAGTGTTTAATGCTCACTAAGTGGTAGGGAACAGCTAAGCTTGGACAATGACATTGAACCCTGTCTTTTATGGACTTTCTTCTGCCATATAATATGTAAACATAGAGAGAGAGAGATAGCATTATAGAATTAAGGTTTGGTTTTCACCAGATTATCTTGCTTAATCCATGTCTTATTGTCAATTGTCCTTAGTAAATTAGCTGTTTATGTCCTGAAAATATTCCCAAATACGACGACAGGAGGAGTCATTGTCAACAAACCAGTTTTCTTTATTGGGGGATTAAGGACACAAAACTTCATTTGTTTGGTCGGTCCCTTGCTTTTTAATACAATATAAAAAATAACCAGTCATTGCTTGTAGTTTGCGTGTTTGCAATATTATGATGATTCTTCTATTCAGGTGTGTGTCATTAGTGTCCAATTTTATTTAGTTATACTAAATCTCATAGTACCAATTGTGTCTCCAAGTTCAATCAATAGGCAAATTATTTTCTTAAAATATGAGCTTAAAAGGTTTTTTAAGGAGAATAAAGGTGCCAAAAGAGAACCAAGCCAACTCAGATAGAATTAATTTAGTCTAAGATCATTTTCTGCAGGGTAAAAGAACCATTTAATCGTGCATTTTTAACCCATTCATTGTGCACTTGTGCTGATTTGAAAAGGTCTATAAACTATAATTCTCAAGGGAGAAATCAAAATCCAGTTATCTTGTGATTGAGTGTGAAGAATGGATTGTGCAGAAGAGGAATTTGATGATGACATGTGTCTAGTGTTCTCAAAAGTCAAAAGTAGTTTTTGTATAGTCCTAAGATGGGATCCGAATGGTATGCATTGGACAACTGGAGAAGATATAGATAATTTCAAATGTTGTGTTGTGTGTACAAGTCTTAGTTGCTCCACCAAGAGTTAGGGTCAATATTGGTGCTAAAGCAATTGTTATTAAAAAAAGCTATAGGCTTTGAACAGCTTAGGCACATGGAATCTTCTCATTAACATTTTCAAAATGTGACTTTGGAAATGTGACACGAACTTCGTAAATATTATTAATGAGCTTTGGACGACAATGATAAAACAAAATACTCCCAATATAATAATAATACTACTTATAGGCTTTGAGTGATTGTAGTTGTAGGTGAGGTGGACCAAGCGAAACCAAATTAACTCCCAGGCACAATACTGTAATACTTATCCATAGCCTTCAGGGTAGTTTTCTATCTTCTTCAGTTTTTTCTTTTCTTTTTCTTTTGTTCCCATAATAAATATATTTGGGTGCAGTCAATGACATCTCCTAATTGATGAGCACGATTCTTAAGGGGCAAGATATAAACAAAACACTAACTTTCTTAACAACATTTGCCTTTTTTTTTTTTTTTTAAAACAATGTCTTGTTATTAAGTAAAAACGGATTTTTTTTTTATGAAATAAAAATTAGAGTATGTTTCATACTCTCTTACAACAGAAAAGACCCTATTGGAGTTTGGCTATACAAAATAATACACTTATTTTATAACCTATGCTTTATAACGGAAATTGTTATTGTCAATAATATTAATATCTTTTGCATGAAACACAAGTTGGAGAAGCTCGGGTATTTTCTTGGTCATGGATGTCTACCTAAATTGAAATAACTATGTTAATGGTTAAATGTGTCTCTGCTCTCTTGCAAATTTGAGAAAAAAATATAATTGGTCAATTTTCAGATTCGTGACATTTGTTATATTTTTAGAAGACAATAGTTGTATCTAACAAAAGATATTATATTAAATATATGTTATAAAAATAAAAAAATAAATAAAAATGAGCGAAAAAGAATAAAGATTGAATTAGATTTAAATTTTACTTCTTGAGAATATTGTATCTATAATTCTTTAGTTTATATATATATTTATATGTTTTGTATTTTTTTAACTCATTTTCATATTTACATAAGCCAATATTTTTTGGTTCGACTGTAACATAAACCAAGTGTACGAACGAGACTGAATAATATATATTTTTTTTCTTGTGAGCAACACACAATCAAGAGTTAAAAGTATATTATTCAATTATGAATTTGAATTTTAATAAATGAAAAATATGTTATTGTCTTTCTTAATCTGTTATATAGAATAAACGGTCAAAATGCAGTAGTTAATATCTATTTTATTATTTTGCATTACAGGTATTTATTTTATTAATTTGCATTACAAGTATTTATTTCATCAAATATTTTAAGTAAAATAATATACAAAACATGAGCTCTCTTTGTTGTATATCTGCATTTTTTTAAATAATATATTCTTAAAAAATATAATTCTAAAAATTAAAAAAATGTATGTTTATATTGTTTTAAGTGGGGAAGTTAGACCACTTATATTAGGCATAGAAGTTAGACACTTATATTTGGCGTAGTTACAAAAAAGTTATACCCCCTTTAATTTTTATTAAAGAATAAAATTTTCAAATTAAAGATACCACTACATATTTACCGTGTTTATTTTATATAATGATATAGATAATATATCAAAAATTACGGTTTAAATATAATCCCAGCTATATATACCAAAATTATTAATTTTAATTTGCATTTATTTAATCCAAAAATTCATGTTAAGTATAAAATAAGAAGAATCGAAGCAGTTTACCCTTGCATTCTTTTTTACTATACTTCACACAATTAAATGAAAATTATTTGATAATTGAAAGTTAATTAGTAGTCGTTAAATTGACCTTTTTAACTATTAAACTAGCTTATTAAATTTAAATTATAAATGTTCGATACAATTACATTTTAGAGTAGCTCATAAATGTGCTAATGATAGTTTATTGGCATAAGATGCCTTTTAAAATTGAAAAACCTGTTCCACATCCAATCGCACTTTTAGTTGAGTTCAAACAATTCAATTCAGTGAATACTAATTCAATTAAAATACAAATTTGAGTAAGTTCACAGCACAAAAGCAAAACAGATAAAGGAATAAAGTTGCTTCAAAACATTAAAACAAGTTTATGAAACTGAGAACCGATTAAAATCAACCAAACCCTATTCTAATTTAACTCATATTGGGTGAATTGTATTAGAATACAGTTCGTCGAACTAAAACACAGTTTGATTCTAACAAATAAATTTTCAAATTTAGTTCGATTTGAGTGAACCGTTCTAAAATGACAGCACTAGTGTGGGCATGCTTCAAGGACCAAAATATATATATATATATATATATATATATAAAGCTATATTATGCTGAAGCAGATTTATTCATTAAAAAACAACCAAAAACAGAATAGTAAAAATAATATAAAATACTTACCAATTGAGGAATTCAACAAGGATTTTATGTAAATGGCTTAATTTAACCATTACATTAAAATTACCCCTTTACGTACGATAAGGAATAAGGACTAAAAATAGATATTGAAAACTCTTGTAACAATGACGCAATAAGATTATCACAATACCTCGTATACCCCTTTGCTTTTTATATTAATACTTCTTAATTCTCACTTTTCATATATTTGATAAACGTTTTTTGGATTTTATTTGAAATATTTCCTTTTATAAGATATAAAGTACAACGGCTGAATCAATACAAGTATTAAAAACCCTATTGATTGTATATTTAAAAACACTCACCATGCAGAGATCAGGAAAAACACCAAAACTGTTGATGAAACATGCTCCAAGTACGTTGCAAGATGCACCACCACTAAAGGCTAGGCAAAGTCAATATCCAAAAATAGAGACTCATACGAAGTCAATTGATCAGAAATAATCGGTAGATGACAATAAAATCTGTTCCAACTGACATCAAAGAAAATTGGGAGAAATTTACCTTTCTAACTTACACATTTCGACTACAAGCTAAGATCTATCCAATATAAGTGTGCTCAACAAACTGGTATTAGTGGACACTTAGAGGCAGCCCTGGTTTCAACCAGTCACAAAATAGGGCAGACCTGTAGCTCTTCTTTAAGCCTTAGGTTTCAGGTGCTGCTGTATTATTGAAAGTAACTAACCCTGAGGTCAAAGCTCTGAATTTCATTTCAGTACTCTCCTTTGCATATGGAACCAAAAGAACAAAAGCTCCTCTACTTTGTGCTTTGATCTCTTCAGCCATAAACAATATATCTTCCAAAACAATCATCTACACAGATTAAAATACAAATAAAAAATCAAACAGCTGCGTACCGTCAAGCATTTTCCAGAGTGTGCGATACAAAACTCAATGATATAGTCTCGAGCAATGTTATTAAGCAGGTCACCCACCAATAAGGCCAATGAGCAATAAGAGAGGCTTATGTCTTCCATGCATAATAAAATATTAGATTTTTGTTAATGCTTGTCATGAATGATGAAACAGATTTTTCTTTCAAACATGTTCAACTAGCATTTACACTATGTATAAGAAAACTTTTTCTAATATACTTGGTTTCAAAGTGGCAGTACAACAAGTAATGTGTAACTCCGAATTATTTCCGTTTTTAATACCACTGACCTAAAGAAAGTATAGAATGTGTATAAAGAGCATTGCAGAAAATGCGAATCATACAATGAAGAGAGAAAACCTACATAATCCATTTGTCTATGGAGCAATATTAGCATTTCAATAACATCTGTGTACTACGTTCTCTTCCAGAGTAAAATGCAATGTGACCTGCAATATTGAGCCCACGCAAAGAATGGAGGGAAAAAAATCCATACATACTTCTTGACCCACTAATTCACAGGTAATTTAAGTGATTCACAGCCATTTAATATTTATATTGCCATTTGAGGTATTTTCATTATATAAATAATGTATTTTTTTTCCTTGAACAGAAATGGTTACTACAATTTATTTCTTGTTACAAAAAGCAATTCACCATATTGGTTTTGTTATTCAGCTTCGAGGGAGAGAGGGCATACCCTGAAAAATGTTCCAGATACAACTTGAATGGTAGATCCCGGAACAACTGGTCTATGAGTTGGTTAGAAGTTTGTGGTTCCACTTTTGGACTCCGTATCAACAATATCATTAGAAGCATAATCCGCACTTCAGGATACATATACTTTATGATGGAAATGCATCCAAAGGAAATTGATAACCATGTTTGAACATTTGGCCCAGTACTTTTAAAACCATGGAACTCTGGCCACGGCTGGTGTAAGCTTTGTGCATTATCCATAATGTTTTCTTCGTGCGATCAAGCTTGACATTTTCCATCTCCTCAAGGACATGATACAATTCATGGGGCTTCTGTAACCCATAGATGACCAGTTTACAATGATATAAGGAGCGGCAGGTACTCCACCCAGAGATTTCAGCACGTCTCACAAAATTTTCTAGCTTTTCTACTGCATTGCACCGATAATACGTTGCTGCGATGCATCTCATGATACCCTTGGTTCTTATAGAGGTTCCATGTTCAAATGCCTCATTTATAGCATTCTCCATCTTCTCTAACCAGTCTTCCTTGGCATAGAGTTTAATCAGCACCACATTTAACCATGGTCTGTACTCCTTTTCAGGAATAAACTTCAATAGCAATTCTATCTTCTTAAGTTTATTCGCATCAGAACTTCTGCAATAGGCACATATCATACATCTGATTAATGGAATTTCATGTTCATTTACATGATCCCTTACAATGGAATACATCTCTTCCATCTTTTCCAGATTACCTGAATTTGCATACCCACGAAGCATTAGCAGGTAGGTCTTCGTGTTAGGCCAGACACAGCTCGACTTCAACATTTGAAACACCTTTTCCATATCATCCCACCTCCAAGCTGTGATATATCCAGAAATTAAGTTATTATAAGTGCTGATGTTCATTGCAAGGTCTAACTTTCGTATCTCAGAGAAGGTTGCTTCCATGTGATCAACCAGCATCAAGCTACCAAAACTAGAAATGAGAATGTTGTATGTGGCAATAGAAGGATCGCAAGTTGGATCCCTCTTCAGATCACAAAACAAGGACCGACAGCTATCATTAAGACCATTGACTAAAAAGACACTCATTAGCGCATTGTAAGTGGTGGTCGTCTTGAGACCTTGGATAGCAGCCTCCTCAAAGAGCTTAATAGCTAAATGAATATTCCCAGCTTTACCTGCAGCTGCTATACCCTTTGAGTACTCTTTAGTATCCATAGGGTTTTCAGCATTACATTTTTTCCTTCTCCAACTAAACACCTGAATGTTAACCAACACAATCCAAAGAGAAAGAGGGTTACTTTCAAATTTCACAAACTCCCATTAAAAATCCAAACCATTAAAATCGGTTATATTCATTTATATTTTGTAATAATAAAAGGTTCAATGAACCACCATTAACTAAACAAAACTGGATTGATCTAAAATAAACCAAAATAGCAATACATTCAAGATCCTAATGCAAAGAGAGAAACTTTAAAAACAAAAAGACAGTCCAATTTAATAACCCAAATTAAAAAACCGGTTTCAAATTGAGTTGATAAAAATTGAACCTGAAGAGCAAGAGAAGGATTTGAATTCAATTGATTCATAAGTTCGACGAACACATATCGCCCGGGGTAACGGCGATTGAGAAGGTCATAATTATCATCCAAAATGCTTCGAACCCGAACAGGGTCGGAGGATTCCCGAAGTAGCTCGTTCCTAAGAATCGTGACGTTCTTCGTGAGATCCTCCACGTTTGAAGAACAAGGCTTGGCATTGAACAGTGGAATGAGGTCAGAGATCACGTTTGACATCGTGTTGAGCTTGCGATAAGATAGCGGGGGGGAGAAGGAGGGAATGGCTTTGGGCTTGAAGAGTCCATGGAAGTGGTAATGGAAGAGCAACAACTGAACTCGCGTTGCGTCTGAAGACAATCTCCATACTCGCTTCATGGTCGACGCCCAAACTTTTGTTAGGGTTTTACGCAGAAGAAATTCCCCAGAGACGCACTACTATGCAGGCCTCTCCTTATCTTTGAGCTTGGGCTTTTTCAGCCCGTTACTCTAGACGATTTCTTCCTGCACCTCCATAAAAAATTTAATTCCTACAATACCCTTATAAACTAACCAAAATAACCTTAATTATTCAAATTTAAAAGTTTATGAACCAGATGGAAACTAGGGCAAATGGGTGCAAATGGGTGGTGAGAAGGAGTGGGGCAAATGGATGCAAAAATGTTGCTCTTGATGTGTGGAGCTACTGTTCTAAGTTGGTGGGGTTAGTCGGATAGAAGAAATCAGGTGAAGCTCTTGAGCTTTTTAGGGAAATGAAGAAGTTGGATGTGAAGCGTGACCTCTTTTACATCAATGTTGTCATCAAAACTTTTGTGAATGAGGGTAATTTGGATAAGACTAAGAAGTGGTTTGGTGAGATTGCAAAATCTGATTATGACCCGCATAAGAACACTTATTCTACCCTTGTTTCCTTCTTGTGTAAGAAGGGTGATTTGAAGACCATAATCGAGATGTGCAAGGAGATTTTCAATAGCCGGTGCCGTGTTGACGCGTTGTTGTTGTAGCTCGTGGTGGATAAGTTGGTGAGTGAGGGCATGATTTCAGAGGCGAAGGAGATTGCGGAGATGGGGAAAACAAATAGGTACTGTCGTTATAAGCTCAATTTTTCGGCTGAAGAGTAAAGTATATTAGTTCATAGTTGCATTTTATTGTTGTTCTTGCAATTTGATTGGTTTTGTCATAACGGTGCTTGAGAAGTTGCCAAGAATGGTTTTTGTTTGGCATTGCGAGCTTAGTAACTTGTTTCTTCAAAATGTAAACCGAATGAGCTAGTATTCGGTTGTCATTTGCAAAACAAAATGACAACCGCATAAAACTCATCCAGTTCATAAACTCCCAAATTTGAATAATCAAGGTTATTTTGGTCATTTTGACAAGGGTATTTTGGGAATTAAATATTTTTATGGAGGTGCAAGAAGAAGGTATGGAGGTGGAGGAAGAATTCGACGTTACTTTGTCATACTCACTTAATAGTGTTTGGTTTTTTACTTCCTACACCCCATGTGAGACTCCAATACACCTTGTTTAGACTGAAGGATGTATATTTCGTAAGTAACAGGCTGGATGACACATAAATTTATTAAATCTCGTTAAGATAAATTTGGATATTATCTTAGAAAATAAACTTTAAGTCAAACTTAACTTTATAAGATTTAATATTAGGTAATGTGAGATATGTATACTATAAATTAATCTTATTTTTAGTCAATATGAGATTTCTAACGAATCATCTTAAGTAATAAATTTTAAGTCACTCAATCTTATAAAATCAATTTATAAAGTAGCTTTACACACATTTATCACTACAAAAAAAAACTATTTAGAGACCAATTTTTAGCTACCAAATAAAATGGTGCCTAATTGTGACCAAAATAGCTACCAAATTAGAGTTTGGTTGTTAAATAACTACAAAATATAACTAATGATTGAATTTAATAACATTAGATACCAATTATCTTAACTTAATTGATCACTAAACTCAATCATTAATTATATTTTGTAGCTATTTAGCAACCAAAATTTAATTTGGTGAATATTTTGATCACAATTAGAAATCATTTCATTTAGTAGCTAAAAATTGGTCTCTACATGACTTTTTTCTTGTAGTGTTATACATCGTCATTATTGAATTTCCAATAGATTATTTGAATCAATTTTCGTTTTTTATCCCCTTTAATTACAGACACACCTGGTTTATATTTAGTTTCTAATATTTTATGTAATTGAAATATTTTCTAATTAAATTTTGCAATATATAACCATTTTAAATATATAATTTGTATTTTAGATTTATAATAAATAATTTATACTGTAATATAAAAATATTTTTTAAGAAAAAAAAAATGTAAGACTAGACCAATATGACTATCTCAAGAAGAATCATATCCCTAATTCAATATAAACAACAGCAATATCAACAACCAGAACCATGTTAACATTTTCATGAATGAATTTGATGTGGACACTCATTCACGAACCAATATATTATGTTTCTTGTGAAGATAACTAAAGTAAGTAAATTATCTTGAAGCAGTAGAACATTAATTTGAGCTTAAGAATAGTACATCTTACACTAGATCTAATGGTAAAAAATTAATTCTCAGAATTTTCAACTTTATAAAAACACACTCCCAATTTCCCAAAAATCATAAAAGTCAAATATTCAATCATATTTACTATTTATGATAACTTGACACATTCTTATTGGATCGTGGTTTTTATAACGAAATGTAGGAGATATCCAAATATTAGTGGTTTATTTTATATTATATTCATACAATGACAATGTAATTGTGTGATAATATGTTGTATATAATTCCACACATAGTATATGTTACAATGATTTCACCATAATATGATGTTATCCCATCATTTTCAAAATTACTAAAGAAATGTCAAAGTTTTCTATAAAATAAAATGCTAATTAATTAACTAGGAATATATATTCATATTGACAAATAACTCATTAATTAAAGATTCCATATAAATCCACAATTTTTTAATTAAAGATAATCCTTTTAGGTATAAAGAATAGTCCCAACTTAAGTATAACATACTGTAAATAAGAATAGAAGTCTAAGATAAAAAAAAAAAAAAAAAAAAAACTTTGTTTGCTAATAGACAATGTTGAGTAAATATTACTTAAAATATTAATTTTTTTCAAGACCTTTTTTATACGTTTTCCAAATGGAGTTCACATCATAAATATATATGACCAAGAATTCATTTATAATATAAAATTATTGTATAAAATGCCTTGGCATTTTTTTTCTAAACCACAACATCATCTCAAAGAAATATGAGGATGTCAATCATTCATGGGTTGGAATATGTGTTGATAGATTCTAATTTTGATGATTTTATAGAGTTTTACTCAATTACGAGTTTATAATAATGCATATATAGAATCTTGTAACAAAGTTTATTTGTATTATCTTAATTTGTATTTAATATTTATGTTAACGTGATTTCTCGATACTTTCTTACTTTGTTATTTTATAACTATGTAGTGTAGATTGTGTTTAATTTTTATTTCGGTTGGATAGCTCTCTTAATATTTAAATATAAATATCTATGCTATTTGTTGATCTAATAAAAAATTATAAAACTTACAAAATAAAGAAATTGAATTAGCATCAGCTGAGATAAATGTCAAGTTCTTTGCCACGGCCAAAGAAACTGCAGAATTATTTCTCGAAAGTAGACTAGCTGACAAGGCAAGTAAAGTAATTTTAACCCTTTTACCTTGTTTTGTAGTGAAGCCGAAACATTCTAATACTTTATTATGTTCAGCAGCTTTCTTTGCACATGCACTTATTCATCTTCTCAATGGCTGTTATTTCTTTTTCCAATAGTACCAAATTTAAGAAGACTTCAGATGTTATGCAGGCTAATTACAATTTCATGCAATAAAAGTGTTTTAAGCTAGAAGACTTCAGATGTTGTAATATATTAATACAAAAATTGTAGTCCAATTCAAAAATTGTAAGCTAAAACCCTGAAGTCATTTTCCCTATAGCCGACTTTGATTAGGAGAAAAATTATTAGAACAGAAAATGATTTTAATATTTTTTAAAAAAATAAGTCTTAGCAGTAGCATCATTTCAGGCATGTTTTGATTCAATTCCAACTACTACTCTAGTACTGCAGGGTAGACCAGTGGAATATTCATGGAGCCAATTCCATGGTTACGGTAAAGAAAAATGTTGCATTTTTGTGATTGTTTTTGTTAGATATCTTGGTTTTTAATTGAATAGAAATAAAAGATTTGAGTAATATATAGATAAAAAACTACAAATTCATTATCTTCATGTGACGTGACTTGCTCCATATTAAACTTCCTATCAATGCTTACTGCTTATGAGGTGTTGAAGTTACCTACGTTGAAGAATATGTAGTAGTATCTATCTTTGGTTTTGGAGGATAATTAAAGACTAAATGTATGCTTTGTTGCTAAGAATGATAGATAACTTCTCTACATTGTGCTTAGCACCTGCTAGAATTCATACCAGGAAAATGTACAACTTTCTAAGAGGTGATTATTTGTTGTGGAAGTAAATAAACACGTTAGAGAAGTTTTTTCTCCTCAAGTCAATTATTTTTCCCAAACACGGTTTAATCTAACGTACAACAAAAGTATACATTAACAAAAAAATCCGAGGATCATTAAAAAGAAAAAAAATGTTCACATGTATAGCTGTTTCTCCGAACCTTCTGTCACTCAAAAGGAGTTTGAGTTTTGTCTGATAAGGAGAGTGATGTTAAAACATGAAAATACAGAACCATTTCCATAGTTTACCAAAGTTGATCTTTGCACAAAACTTGGAAATTTTTGTGAGAAGTGGGCACTCGTATTGGCCCAAATAACTTGTTCTGAAAAGGGAAACAAACAAAATATCTAATGTAAACAATAATTAATTGTGCATGAAAAACTACGTCGATTGTCGAGAAAATACAACCAGTACTATGAACACTAAAAAAGCCTGAACAACTGGTTGGCCTTAAACTTTTTTTTTTTTTTTTTTATTTACAATTTACAACGGTCACCAAAATT
>Ga0209489_108285_pt1 | contig 14406 bp, 6 predicted proteins | sample SiratrowhiteBW_FD_187527 | JGI IMG/M metagenome (GOLD analysis project Ga0209489, IMG submission 187527) | Root nodule microbial communities of legume samples collected from California, USA - Siratro white BW (SPAdes) (version 2) | ecosystem: Host-associated > Plants > Roots > Nodule | place: USA... | reverse complement strand
TCAAGCAAAAAAAATAAATCAAACTTCATGCATTCATATATGCGTTCTTCAAAAATAAGGAAAAAATAAATCAAACTTCATGCATTCATATATGCATTCTTCAAAAATAATATAACAAAAAAATTTTCATGCATTGTCATGCATCCAACATACACCTTGCAAGAATCAAACTTCATGCAAATCAACAGAAGATATTATTTAGGAAAAGGACTGAAGGTTGTATCCCTATTAGAGAAAGGACTCAAAGTCATATCTCTATTTAAAGAAAGATCTCAAGGTTGTATCTTCATTTCAGTTTATATTTAGGGAAATGACTCAAGGTTGTATCCCTATTAGAGAAAGGACTCAAGTCGTATCTCTATTTGAAGAAAGAACTCAAGGTTGTATCTTCAGTTTAGTTTATATTTAGGGAAATGACTCAAGGTTGTGTCCCTATTAGAGAAAGGACTATCTCTATTTGAAGAAAGAACTCAATGTTATATCTTCAGTTTAGTTTATATTTAGGAAAAGGACTCAAGGTTGTATCCTATTAGAGAAAGGACTCAAGGTCGTATCTCTATTTGAAAAAAAACTCAATATTTGAAGAAAGAACTCAAGGTTGTATCTTCAGTTTAGTTTATATTTAGGGAAAGGACTCAAGGTCGTATCTCTATTTGAAGAAAGAACTCAATATTGTATCTTCAGTTTAGTTTATATTTAGGGAAAGGACCCAAGGTCATATCTCTATTTGAAGAAAGAACTCAATGTTGTATCTTCAGTTTAGTTTATATTTAGGGGAGGACTTAGGGTTGTATCCTATGAGAGAAAGGACTCAAGGTCGTATCTCTATTTGAAGAAAGGATTCAATGTCTTATCTTCAATTTGCGTTGAATAAGGGTCTCAATGTCATATCTCCACATTCTACAACACGGTTATTTAAAATTAACGACCCTCTCGTCTTAGTACAAGGTCAAAAGGTGGAACAATGACTCTGTCGTCTTAGTACAAGGTCTGTTTAAGGTACGTGACCCTCTCGTCTTAGTACAAGGTCTCGACCTCTATTTACATTTATTTTATTACCTTTTATTTTCAAACCGAACGGAATTAGTGTTTTTGTCCTTACTTATCTTTTACTCTCATAATCTGAACAAGTTCAGATTATTTGCCAAAATTTAAGTAAGGAGGGGCAGCTGTCAACACCCAATTTCGTCCGGACAAATAAAAATTATTTTTTTGCAAATATAAAAAAGAAAATAAAAGAATAAAAATAAGAAATTAAAACTTTTTAACATGTGTCGTTTAGTTCTTTGCAATTTAGAATAAATAATAAAAAGGAACTTTGACTTTATAAGTAAGGTTTGATTAAATAATAATAATAATAATAAGATAAAATGAAATTTGTAAAAAAAATGATAAAATAACAAAAAAAAAGGGGGTGTTGGGTCTGTCTTAAAATAAATTGAATAGAAAAATTAAGTGAGCCCAACTGGATAGAAAGATGTTTTCTAAAGCCTAATTTACTAATAAAAAAAAAAGTTACTGTTTACACCTCCCTTATCTGTTAATTGTGCTTACCACATAAGCCCTAAGGTTTACAGAAACACATTGCCCATTCAAGTTCCTATGTAACTTTAGTACCTTTTAATTCTTTAATTAGTGCCTAACAAATTTTATTTCTCATAACTAAATTTTCACCTTTTTGCCTTCTCATACTAAATCACATTTAGTAATCATGCTTTTAACATTTAACCAATAGTCATGCTTTTAACATTTAACCAATAGTCATGCTTTTAACATTTAACAAACAATCATGTTTTGACATTTAAACTCCCATAGCCTTATTTAACTCCTATAGCCTTCCTATACTCATACGTTCAGGGGCTATTCATGTTCAGGGGCTATTTATGTTTAGTGGCTATTCATGTTCACTGACTATTCATTTTTGTTTTTATTATTATTGTCCTTTTGCTTATTCTTCCTGAAATGTAACCTCTTAAGCCAAAAGGAGTTAATACAGAGAGGTGGAATAATTGATTCTTAATAAAAATCATGATTGAGGGTGTTATGAGTATTATGGAGGGAGATGAAGGGATAGACAGACAAAAATATAAAGAACTGCTCCTATTTTCAAAGGGTTAGACAGAAAAATTGGGACACAGAAAAATTGGGACACAAAAAAATTGGGGGACAGAAAAATTAAGGGACAGAGAATACACAGAAATTGTTAGAAATTTTGAGAGAAAAAGATACTGAGGAAGAATATTGAAAAATATTACTCATTTTCTGTTGAAAAAAATCTGAAGGTGCAGTAGAAACCACTAGAAAGAGAAAACAAGAAAAAATTAGGAATCTTCAACGAATTCGTCTTCTTCCTTTCATTCTGTCTTGAATTTTTTTTTATTTTGTCCAGATTCATGTTTTTCATCTGTATTGTTGTGTTTTGTTTAACCTGTACAGTATCAATGAGTAATTATTTTTGCAAGCATTGTTAAATTAATTTTTATAAATTATTATATCTATGAGACGATTGCTGCCACTGGCACGATCAGGTAGATGCTTGATACGGTTGCTGTTACCACACCGATCCTGAGATTATCTAATTGCTGTATTTTTTGCACAACTAATATTGTTCATATGACAAATTTGGCTGCTGCTAGCACAGTCAGTAAATTCCAATAACAATAGTAACATTAGATATCATTAACCCAAGGACAGAAAATAAACACAAAACCCCAAACCAGAATCAAAATACCTAAACTCAAAACTCACAAAAATCCTCAGAACTCAGTGAATCCAAAGACCCACTCAAAAGAATACCAAACAATCTTTATAAAGATAAAACAGGTTAATCAAAAGTCGGTCTATAGTCAGTAGCAAATTTAATTCCAGAAAATTAATAGTCCCAACTCCAGAAAATTAAAAGCAAAGTCCGAAATTCGAAAATCTTCAAACCATGTACCAAAACATAAATTATTCAGAAACAGAAGTCCACCCCCAAGCAACCAAACCAGAAACAGAACCCAAAGGCAAAGAAGTCCCTTTTCCCAATTAAAAAAAAAAAAACTAACATCAACCGCCATTATCCATCACGAATCGAAATAGCCACAGTAAATAACAAAACCAAAATAATCATTCCAGAAACAGAGTAGCTCAAGCATCCTATTATAATCCTTTCTGCCACCACTTAGGGTAGTAGGATTCATTGTTTGTTTTTAATTAATCTTACTGTTTTTATGTTGTACATTTTTTTTAATAACAAAATAAAAGTAAGTTAAGAAAATAATAAAAAAGAACCTTTTTTTTACATAAACTTTTAAAAATAAAATATTTAGATTTAAAATAATTTTAAAAAATAATTTAAAAATATATATAATATTTTCAAAAAAAATAATAAAAAAAACATTTAATTAACAGTTTTAATAAAAATTTTACAATAAACAAATATAAACTTTTTCTTTCAGAAAAACAAGATTAAGTGAAATTTCGAAAAATAAAAAAATATGAAACTATCACCAATCAACTTCTAAAATTAGAACTACGTGATCCCTGATTTTCCTTTGAAAATACGTAGGACCAAGGTCAATCCTTGTCGGGTTCAAAAAAAATAAAAAATAAAAATTTGTCTCTGCTATTATTTTTTTTGTTTATTGTTCATTCTTAAATTATATGTTTTGTAAATATATATTCATTTGATGTAATTATTTTTTTTTGGGAAAAATAACATTGTGTAGAACCACACTTATTTTTATTCATTTAATTAGAGGTACCGTCTTAGGACGGGCGTTGTGGGGTGCTGACACCTTCCCCACACGTAATCGACTCCCGAATCTTAAATTTGGTTCGTAGGCATTTTTTTTTATTTTTGGTTTTTCTATAGTTTTCCTATAAAAAAGCTATAGTAGCGACTCCATTATCAATATAAACATTTTTTATAAAAAAAAAATTAACAAGTTTGTGATCGCCCCGTCGTGATCCCGGTTGCGACAAGTTTCATTTTTATGAAAACCATTATCTCTCTAAAATAATTTTTCTTTAAAGTTTTCTACCTTCTCTCTGGATTTGTGATCTCATAGGTTATCAGATTGACAATCAGAGGACACTCCTAGATTCCTAGTGTTGAGTAGATCAAAAGTGTCCGATCAGATTCTTGAACAAAGTTAGGTTGTTTATGATTTTTGGGATTTTGAATATCTCTGCTTTATAGAGGTAAGGAAAGCAAGTTGCATGTTTTTTTATAGATATTATAATTACTTGCTTTGTAAATTTGGGTGAGGGAAGCTAGTTGTATGTTTTCTTATAAATGTTTGTCTCTTTTGAATGTTTTCTTATAAATGTTTGTCTCCTTTGAAATATAAATTTATCTAGAATGATGATATTTTAGTAAGGGAAGCTAGTTGTATGCTTTTTATTATAAATGTTTGTTTATGTTTAAATGAAAATTTATCTAAAATTATGATATTTTATAAGGGAAGCTAGTTGAATTTGGGTAAGGGGAGCTAGTTTGATTGTTTTTCATAAATATTCTAATTATTTGTTTATTAATGAATTGGATGAATTTAAATTGAATGAGTGTTTATGTATTATATGATGTAGTATCAATGTTTGTGAATGATGTGGTGTGTGATCGAGACTACCCGTGTTATCTATCCTAACTCTACTAGTCATTGGAATGATAGATGAAGATGACTAGGTGGTGAGAGTTGAAGGAAGTTCAATCCTGACTCTACTAGTCATTGGATCATAGATGAAGATGATTAGGCAGTGAGAGTCAAAGGAGGTTTAATCCTGACTCTACTAGTCATTGGAATCATAGATGAAAATGATTAGGTGTTGGGAGTTGAAGGAGGTTCATATGACTGCGCCATGGTGTGAAAAAGAACCAGTTGGACCAGATCATATGGATTAATAGATTCACATGACTACGCTACGGTGTGAAAAAGAACCAATCAGACCAGATCATGTGGGTTAAATGATTCATATGACCGTGCTACGGTGTGAAAAAGAACCAGTCAGACCGGATCATATGGATTAAGTTTATATGACTACGCTACGGTGTGAAAAAAATCGGTTAGACCAGGTCATATGGATTAAGTTTATATGACTGCACTACGGTGTGAAAAAGAACCGGTTAGGCCGGATCATATGGATTACAGTTATATGATTGCGCTACGGTGTGAAAAAGAACCGGCCAAACCAAATCATATGGGTGTCTCACGGGTGTGATGTGTTAATGATATTGTGATGTATGGGATGAGTTATAAAAGTTTAATTTGTTGTTGTTTGGTTGGAATAGAAATTTAATTTACGAAAATATAATTTTTAAAACTCTCTAGTTTACCCTTATTTTGTGTGGTGTTTTTTTTTTTTATTTTTTTAAATCTGTGATGATCGTGTATATTACACATGAGCAGAGGATTTAACAGGTGATGTGAATCTGTAGTGAGCTAATGGAGAAGTTTAATTTTAATTTATTTTATTTTATTGTAATTTTGTGAAGATATTTCTTTTAAATCTTATATGGAGAAGTCTATTTTGAAACATATATGAATGAATCTATAGATATTTATATTTAGTTTTTATATAATTTTTATGTAATAAAGTTTCTATTATATGAAAAATATGGGATGTTACAATACTCTTGTATCTTGATAATAGTAATCTACTAAGTAAAATTGATCAAGTTGATTGATAACTAAAATCGTCTTAAATTTATAGACAAATTAATATAAAAATATCAAAAATAAATATTTTCTCTTTCTAATATTTTAATATTACATTTTATCTAACTGTAACTAATGTAACTAACACTACAAAAAAAAAAAAAATTACCGACGAAACAAATACATCGAAAACACCTAAAATTCATCGGTAAATTGATCGTATATAAATTTATCAACAGATTTCTAAGTTTGTCGGTAATTGCTGACGAATTTTTAAATCTGTCAATAATTACTGACAGATTTAGGACAAATCCGTCGGTAGATTCGTCAGTAAATTTAACGATCGATGATATCCGTCAATAAAATCGTCAATAATGATATTTTACCGATAGATAAAGTTCTGTCAATAAAATTTTGTCTGTAATTTAACTTTTTCTTGTAATGTAATATAAGAAGAAGAGATTTGTAAAAACATCTTTCAAAAAACTATTAGATAGATAGTACGTTGATAAAATCAAAATATGCAACTTTTACATTTTTGCTTGAGCGTGTGTCTCTCTTAAAAAGGTTTTAAAGAATTCTTGAAACACATTTGCTTCTTATATTTTTGTCATGTTTTCAATTGTTTTCAATTAATACTGTCAGTTGTCCAATTACATAGCTTGAAATAGAAGGTGAAGATTTGTTTTTAATTATTCTTATTATGGTAAAGAGAAAGTGATATTTTAAAACTCCAAAAAGTTATAGTTGATGTCTGCACAAAAAATATGGAGTGTGTTAGAAATATGGAGGTAAATTTTTTGTAATCTTAACTTAGAGAAAGTTAATGATAAGAGTCATTTGAATATATTCCAAGAATGGAGGATTTTACCAATGTGTTTTCAAAGAAAGTACCTAAATTACCTTCTAAGACGAAAGTAAAATTTTCTATTGATATATCCAGGGTAGGACCAATAAACAATTTATCACACGAAGTATGTCTTCATGTGAAGTATCGATTTTGTTAGTAAAAGGAAAAGGTGAAGGATTATTGTTTTGTAGATTACAATGCTAAAGTTTATCTTCTACTTCTTGTTTTATAATAATGAATGCAGTAGTTTATGTACTATATAAGTATTAAATTTTACGATTTATAACTATTTTTATTACTATAACCTGTTTTGGTAATTATAAATTTAGAAGGGTGGAAAGTGTTCCAATCCATGATGGTTGAAATCAAAAAATAATTATAGAAGGTCTTGATTTACATTTACTAAATCTGCCTCTTAAAATTAGTAATAATTATTTATTAAACATATTATAAATATATGTTATGTGAGTTAAGTAATTTTTAACAGAAAATTATTAATTAATGCTACCAAAAAGGAGATTTTATTAAATAGACTGCTCGTGTCCAAAATATTAGAGATGTTCTAATGTGCTTGGGATACTTTCATATGTTAGTCTTGTGACTCTGTCTAATAAAAAAACATATTTAATTTTACTGAATGAAATGAAATAGGGTATTATGTTGCTATATTTGTTTAATTAGGTTTGTTTTCAGTCCTATAAATTTAAATGAAATTTATGTAAACATACAATTAAAAAAATATTTTATGACTTTTGTATTTTTTTTCATCTAGAAACACCATATACATATAAAATTTTTGAACTTATTTTTGTAGGATTGTGAATGCAAAAGGGTGAAGCTATTCCAATTGAGCAAGGAGAAGATAAATCATTTATCTTTATACATATCCACCACTTATAAAAGGATAATGTAACAAAACTTGTTCTTTTTTTAAGTGTCAAGTAGTACACATCATTGTGTATTGCAGCATATCGAGACTGAAAAATTATAGATTTGCAAAGTAGATTGCACACCTATGTATAACAACTTATTCTCTTTATTTTATTTTATTTCTTATTTTTTTCTTTAAATGTTCTGTTTTGAAAGGTTTTTGTATTTCACTTTTGATGTGATGTAGACATTAAAATTTCCTTTCACTACAAGAAAATTATTAAATAGTAACTAATTTAGAGACCAAAAATAATTAGTCACTATATTAACTAGTTTAGTGACCAAAAATAATTTTTATAAAAAAGTTATTAATTAATAACTAATTTAGAGATCAAAATTAATTAGTCACTATATTAATTAATTTAGTGACCAAAATAATTATTATTAAAAAATATATTTTAAATTAATTTTTTATTAACTATTTTTAAGTTATTAATATAAAAAATTAATTTTTATTATTAATAAAAATTTATAATATAGGTAGAAATTATATTTAAACAGTTAATAATTATGAACTTTTTTAATAACTAAATTTAAAAAATTAATTATTAATTTATAAAATATTTTAAAGTAATAACGATTAATTTAAAATACTAGTTATTATTAATTAATTAAAAATAATAATATAAAAGTTTATGACGTTATCTTTACTTTATTTAAATAAAAAGAGAGAAACAAAATCGACTAAACTTTAAACTTTCATTTTTAATCTCATCTAATCTATCTTTAAACTTTAATCTCCTGAATTTTCAATCTCATACTCTTTGCTATATTCAGATACAAAATCTCTCACTCACTTTCTGCACTACTTATCGAACTAAACGAATTACCAATTTGAAAACATTTTTCAATGGTTCGCGCAGAATCTGAAAATGGAGCTCTGGTGAGCTTTCGCGAGTTCCACGCGAACCGCCTCGAGTTCCCATTAAACTGTCGCGAGTTCCACTCGAACCACCGTGACCAGAAAGGAAGTATCTTTGACACGTCGCCGCTGCTGCCATTCGTAATCACCACCGTGTCTAGCCGCCGCGAGCGGAGGTACGTGCAGTCACCATCGCCGCATAGGTCATCGCCAAACAACGTCGCTTCGCCCACCAAGGAGTCCTGGGCTAGCAGTAACCTCATCCGCTTCGTCAGCTATCCTAATGGCCGCCAATGGTACCATTATTGCACCATTCACTTTTGGCATAATGCTTTCAAGGATAGACAAAAATGATGTTTATGTTGCTTTTGCAAGACCTGGTTGTTGGAAGGGTGGTGATACTTTGACACTACTATCTATTTTCTATCTCCATTTAACACTTTTATATATTGTTATTTTATTATTTATACAGTACTTTATTATATAAAATAGTGTTAAATGGGATACAAAGATGAACGATAGTGTCAAACAAATATTTTTCTTGTTGAAATGGTACGAATTTCACTAATAACTCATGAGATTTTCTAGTTTCTATTTTATGTTCATCTTACTCTGTTACATTCTAAACAATCCTTAAAATCAATAGATCCTGACATGTTGGAGGTAGGAAATGGAGGGATGAAGAAACATGAATACGTTGTTCACTTCAATTTATGGGCCATTTCCAAGGTATCATCCATCTCAAATCTCATGCTAGTATCTAACTTCTATGAAGATATATGTACTTTGGATTAAATTGTTTATGAAGTGACACTGCAAACCTGTGTATATTGTCTTCTAAGGATATAAGTTTCTTGAATCCTATAAGAACTATTCAATGCTTATAGATTATGTTTTTCATGTCTATTAAAAATTTTGTAACTTAAATTTAATGGGATACTTTTTTTATCTAATACGTTATGTAAAATAATAATCATATTTTTTTTGAAAAAATTAAAGTATTAAAAGAATATTTTATTAAACATATATATATATATATATATATATATATATATATATATATATATATTATAATTTATATACCAAATAATTGTATCTAAAATTAAAATTAATTTTATTAATATAACTTAAATTCTTTTCTTTTTATTTAAAATTATTTTTTTATCTTTTAAAGTAGGCCAAAATGGTTTATTCACTTAAATCTAAGGTGGATGCAAAATTCAAATTAAGTTTCATTTTTTGAATGGAGGTTAAGATAATTAATGCCTATTGAAGTCTAATTTAATGTGACAACTTATTTCCAACAATTCTCTTTCTGGTCTTATATGCTCCATCACTAGTAGAAAAAAGACAATTAATCGCGGTTGTATAAGGCTTACAAGCGCGGTTGTACAACCGCATTTGATTCACCTGCGATAAAAAGTACTGAAGATACAAACGCGGTTGTACAACCGCGATGGAAAGTATAAGATACCACTGCGGTTCTTCAAAAACCGCTTTGAAAAATGGCACAGAAGGTTCCCATATATATAGAAACTGCACATACCAACGCGGTTCCCTCTACAACCGCACTGGTATGTGCAGTTTGTTTTTAAAAATGGCAGCAACTATTCGCTACTGCCCAATGCCAAAATGCTACCAAAACTAAAATCCAGATTTCCAATTCAACACATACTCAATTCAAAATTCAAAATCTAATTCAAAATCTATATCCTCAAATTTCAAGTTTCCACAAACACAAGAATTCTAAGTAATGACACAAACATTATAAACATAAAGTAGAAAGTTGTTAGAATATACTACAACTTAGACAAATATTACTATACATTATACTAGAAATTTATTACAATATACTACAACTTACTCCAAGTTTACTATAAGATTTCATTTCTCTTCTCAATGAAGTAAGTTGCCCATTCTATCCGAACATCTTCTATGTACTTGTGTTCAATTAGATCTACATCTATAAACATCTGAAATGGAATAATTGTGTTAGATATTATCAACATATGCTCATCATAATTTTATCTATTTTGAACACTTTCATACATGTTCCCAAGAGTCGGTGATATGGGCTTGGACTATGGTCTTCATCCAATGCATTACGTAGTAGCCACATCCCCAACTTCCTTTTTGTTTGTTACACTACAATTTCATCAAAGTTAATTCATTAAACAAGTCTACAACGAATTTAATAGGTTCAATTCTGCACCCAACGTAGGGTGTGGGATGAGGATATAGATCTACCGCCAAGTACATTAATAACATTAATTGCACTAAAATCAAAGATGATTAGTAATAACTTTCATATTATACAAACAATATCAATATTTTATAAGGTAAATTAAATCGTACCATTTGTTTGATGTCATTACTTGGCTTCTTATGCAGTGAACAGGACCAGATCACAGTTTTATACACAGGACAAACAACCATTAGTTGCCAATGGCTCCTAAAATAATGAATCCATTATTGATGTTCTCAAAGTTACTTGAAATAAAAAATATCAAGATTAGTAACTTACGATTGAATAATTGGGGCAAAATAAATGTTCTTTCTAGATTCTCCAATCCAATTCTGTATATAATTTTGGCATTCCAACTTCTTATTTCCAGTCATTTGTATACTTTATGGCTCAAGAAATCCATAGATATCAGAATACCCTGAGTTATAAGCTAATTTGTTTATGTACCTGCATTGTTAATATATTGAATATCAATAAAAACATATTAAGAAATGTAAAAATGTGTAACTCTAAAATATACTTACATCATCCATAACTGAATAACTGTAATGTTTAACATTTGGGATCCTATGGTGATTTCCATTATATCATTCATGTATACGTAGAGTGGCATACCACCATTGTTGACACCAAATACTCTATGATCCCACGAAATTGGACAAGGTGAATCATACATGATGTGGGAAAGCCTAAACAACTCTTGAATTGGATTCACAGATGTTTGTCTACGAGTCAGGACTTGGTGATTTCTGTTTACTCCCAGTGTCCTATAATAGAAAATAACAAAAATAAATGTATTAATTTAAACAAAATTAAGTGTTAATTTAAATAACATGAAAAGAAATGATGATAATCATACCTTATGTTTTTTAGAAATGACCTTTAGGAGATGTGTAGGCCATGCAATAAATGTACCGAGTGCCTACCCTACAAATCTAATATCTGATGTGGGCTCTGGCACCTCGGCATCGGCAACGTTAACTTTTTCAACGACCACTCTACTTAAATATTCTCTAAGTGACAATGTGTGGATCGTCGAACCTATAGCATACACTCTCCCAATTACTACCACACGAGGAGGATCTCCAGCAAACAACTTACAAAGATATGAAATATGTGTTTGTAGCTCCTCCTCGTCCTCGTCCTCATCCTCGTCAGCACAACTACCCTTTGTGTTAACTCTACCGCGTGCTTGCTCTTGCTGCATAGGATTGTGTTGTTGTGTCATGCCCATGGATGACCTAACCTGCTCCATTTCTCGTCTAATTTCTTCTCTTATTTCTCTTTTTAAATCTTCTCTAATCTTAGCTAGTTGGTCTGGTGTGGCTGGTATCTTAGAAGAGGAAGACCGGGAAGCTGATCCAAAAAATTGTCTTACCCCTACACCAAACCCAGTAGTGCAGACACGACCAGGGTGTTCTGGAATGCAAATAGCTTCTGTCAGTATATCTTGTCTTCCTTGACTCACAAAACTTCCCTGTGAGCTCTGTTGCACCAAGTCATCCTATGAAAAATAATAAAATAAAGCTCATCAATTAAATACTAAAAATGAAAACATTACACGATACTCAATTTAATCACATTAACTCACAATTCGATAGGCAATCTCTTCAGACTGTGTAGATGTCATCTGCCCTCCTGGTTTAGTCCTAGCCAACTTCCATTTCTCATGTCGACTAGGAGGGGACGGAGGAGAAAGAACATCTTCTGAAGTTGGTGAATCATGTAATGATTTCGCCTTTTCTTCCATTATCTTCCTTTCTAATAAATCATAACCCCCCTAGACAATCGGTGGGGGGTGACATTCTTATTCGCAATGTCTTGCGTTTTCTTTCTCTTCTCCTACAAAATACAAAATTCACCTTTGTCACATTGATATTATTTAATTAACTCGGTCTGGATAAAAAAAATCAAACCTGCCAAGAGGGATCCTCTTTAATTTGGACAAATTGACTCTAAGTGTCTTCATCAATTTCATATTTTTGACAAGGTGACTGTCCCTTGCGTTTTCCATATACGTATGTAGTCGTCAAAACGGCCTTGAATGACCTCCATTTTGCCCCATTGGATGACATAATCTTCTTCCTAATTAAGCTGGAGCTTTCAAACTCAAAGCTTGTTTGCAAAAATAAATAAATAAGTCATAAAGGAAAGAAAAAACTAATTCATAATGTAATTATTATAACCTAGAAATTTGTTACTTACACAAAGGTCCTGCCAAATTAGATCTTTTTCTTCTTCAGTCACATGATCCCAGTCAGGTAGTAAAATAGATACTTTTGATCGTGTTAAAACACCTAAATAACTACCAAACTTTGCACCATTTGGGCCTGAAGCCCTACCACTCTGAGGATCTATATCAACTGGGATTTTGATACCACTAAGACGATTAATGGCAGTAGCTTTCAAGCGTGTAGCTTCTCTAGTCTTTTTTGAAGAATCAGCCATGACCTAAAATTGAAATAAAACATGTTTAATATATAACATCAACAATAACAACATCAAATGTTAATATTATGGAAATGTTAATAATAACTCATATAAAAAAATAAACATTACTTATTTTTGTATTATAGAAGTGTTGCAATGTTCTCCCATATTCCTTTATTATTATCCGTTCGCGTAGCATGTACTTCATCAACATCATTTTCTTCATTTATAGGAGGTAACTGTCTTGACAATGATGAATTATTAGCATATTGGACTATTGAATCGTCATGGTTATCGACATCAGGTTCGTTTTTCTCTTGGATGACAACTGACCACCTCTCATTTGAAGGATCTTTAACATAAAAAACTTGTTTTGCTTGGTAAGCCATGATGAAAGAATCTTCCTTATAACCTATCTTTGCGAGATCAACTAATGTAAAACCCAAGTCATCAACATGCACTCCTGTGTTACTATCAACCCATTTACATTTAAATACCGGTACTCTAAATTTCACATAGTCAACTTCCCAGATTTCTTCAATTACTCCATAGTAACTTATTGTAGCCATGACAGGATTGTTATCTTTTGAACTAGCAAAGTGCATTGACTCTGCCTCAAGGGTGACACCACTATTCTGCATTGTACTTTTTTTATCCTCAGTGTTTGTGTAAAAAGAGAACTTATTAATATCATATCCAGACCATGTTATGACATCAAAGTTAGGTCCTCGTGCTAACCATTTCAAATGTTCAACATCACAAGCCCTTTCACCAATTTTCTCTTTAAACCATTTCAAAAACGTCTTGTTATGTTCATTTAACAACCACTTCTCATTTGCACGTGGATTCACTGACTTCAACAACATTTTGTGTTCATTTAAGAAAGGAAGAACATCATCAGTATTGTTCAAAATATACAAGTGTGCTTGGAGTACCTGTTGTTGATCTTTTCGAATTACCCTCACACCTCGTGTGCCTTTTCCTTCATGCCTTCCTTCATACCTAGTCATTGGGACGCCTATAGCATCTACTTCTGACATATAATTGGTACAAAACTCTATTGCTTCCTCTGCAATATATCTCTCAACAATAGATGCTTCAGGTCGATATGGATTCTTCACGTACCCTTTGAATATCTTCATGCATCGCTCAATTGGGTACATCCATCGTAGAAATACAGGACCGCATAATCTAATTTCTCTCACTAGATGAACAATTAAATGAACCATGATATCAAAAAAGGATGGTGGAAAATACATCTCTAGTTGACATAAGAGAATGATAGCTTCATTTTCTAAGTCATCCAACCTAGTAGGATCAATTGCTTTCCTACAAATAGCATTGAAGAATAGGCATACGCGAGTGATGACTTGTCTAACATTTTTTGGTAGAATTCCACGAATAGCAACTGGAAGAAGGTCTTGCATCAGAACATGACAATCATGAGATT
>Ga0209489_108284_pt1 | contig 14413 bp, 8 predicted proteins | sample SiratrowhiteBW_FD_187527 | JGI IMG/M metagenome (GOLD analysis project Ga0209489, IMG submission 187527) | Root nodule microbial communities of legume samples collected from California, USA - Siratro white BW (SPAdes) (version 2) | ecosystem: Host-associated > Plants > Roots > Nodule | place: USA... | reverse complement strand
TATATATATATATATATATATATATATATATATATATATATATAATATACATATATCTTTTCTTTATCAAATGTGCTCAGATGATTGGTCGAGAGGCCGAGAGTTAAGAAACAGAAAGGTCGAGTGGCCAAAAGTTAAGAAATCGAGAGGGCAAGAGGTCGAGTGCCAAGTGGTTGGAGGGTCGAAACGGTAAAAGGTCGAGTATTCAAAGGCTAAGAGTATAAGAGGTTAAATGGTTGAGAGGCGAGAAGTCATAACCGAATGACTGGATTGTCAATTTATATTTTTTTCCAGCAAAAAATGTAATAGAAATAATAATATCACATTTACAAATTTCAAAATATTACATTTTTCATTTTTAAAAGTGATTTCGAGAAACTTAAGATTGCGTTTAACAACAATTGTATTTTATAGATTTAAAATTTATATAGTTTAATTGTTTGTGTAAAAATATGATTGATGAACTTCCATCACTCTAATAATTTCAATTAGAATTAGAGAAGGAAACAATAAGATTAATTCGTCTATGCCTTCAGAAGTAAAACAAAGTTTTACATTACAGTAAGTTAAATTTTTTAAAAATGTTTATATTACAATAAAACACAACTACATCAAACTATATGAATTTCCTAAATAATTATACATTGAACTCTTTTATACAAACTTCATAGATTACAATATAGTAGGATAAAAATTGCTTAGAGGATTATTGTGGGTTGTGGGCGGCAAGAAAAAGGTGAGCACCACTAATCCATCCAAAATCAAGGGGATATCAGGACTTTGGAAGAAAGTCAGAGTTGAGTGGGCAATTCTCCTAAAGGATTAATTCTTTATTACGTTGGTACTCCAATCGTGACCAGAGAAGTACGCTGAAAATATCCGTAGTGACGAGTGTGAAAAGTTAGGAGCATCCATTGTTTTCTTAAATTAAATAATCAAAATAAACAAAAGAAATAACAGGAAAGTGAGATATACATACGTTTTAAAACAATTGCATTTTAAAACAATAAAAGTGATAAATGGTAAATATTCCAAACAATTTAGGAATATCAAATTTTTCTGTTTCAATAAATTACCATAATCAATTTTAAAAATAAATAATATAGGAATAACAATCACTGTGAAAGATCATCATGAGTAAAATTATAAATAATATAGAAATGCAGTGATTAGTAAATAATATGAGAATAACATTTGCAGTGAATAGTAAATAATATGGGAACAACAATTGTGGTTACTAGTCAGGATAAATGAACAATCACAATATCATCCTCCGGCCAAGATATACAACTTCTACCCATTTAAATCATCAAGGAATAAATCATCTAGCAGCAAGTATTATGATAAAACACAACATGATCATGTGTGAAAATAAATAATGGGAATTACCGCATAAAATACAAATAAATTCTAAGTTAAAATTATTATAAAGAATAATATTGAACTTGAAAAGAAATAAATAGAATTGTTAAATAATTTAGAAACTTGTGAGGCTTTGGGTTACCTACCGAAAGATCGGAAATAAATAGCAAATATATATATATATATATATATATATATATATATATATATATATATATATATATATATATATATATATATTTTCTCTTACCTTCAAGTTGTAAAAAGTCACATGGAACTTCTTCTTGCTTTCTCACTATTTTTCTGTTTTCGAACTTGTGACAAGAGGTCATCTATTTATAGTGTATTTTGTAATCATTACTATGATTTCATTTGCTTAGAGTTTAGTTAGATTCTAATGGTAAATGTGATAGTGTTAAGGTAAAAATATACTGAGCGTGGTGTGGTATGGGACGTGACATGGTGAACTCAAGTTTATCTAACCTTATCTGAACATTAAATGCGAGTAGATATTTAGTTATTATTATTATTATTATTAAGACTTGAATTTAAGATAAATTAAATTTTACATAGAAACTAGCTTATAACTGATCCAGTTAAAGCCGAAAGACTTAATGATATGGAAAAAGAAAGTCAAAGTCAAAAGGTTCAATGATACAAAAACAATGAGCAACATAATAACAAGAATTGGACAATGAAAACAAGAAAGTAAAATGAATTGAGAACTAAGACATGAGTCTTATCTTGATTGTATACACTACTTAAGATACACTACTTAAGATATACTACTTAAGATGAAGACAAAGAGAATCAGATGTCATTTAAAAAAACTCTACCAAGATAATTTACTTTGACAATACACATAATAATCAAAAGTTGTCAATGTATATTCAATATCAAAGGTATGTTTCAAGGGTCATATTAGTTCCTTTTATAAGATCTTAATAAAAAACATCTAAACCTTATTTACGAATACGACACTTTGAATTTTCACATAAGGTGGTACGCACTTCCTTACTCCTATTTTAAACAAGAATAAGGCATTCAAAAAATTAGTAATGTTTTTAAACTATTTTTGTAACAAGACAGGTCATCTTCTATATTTTATACACCTTTATTATTTTTAATTTATGTTCTCAAAAATTCTTTCTCAAATTCTTCTTAATTAGAGATTTTATTTTCATAATTGGGTCATATATAACAATCATAATAAATAAAATATACAATGAATCTCTTTACCCACTCTAAACCAAAACTCTAGAATTAGATTTTCATCTACCAGCACCATATAAAAGAAATTATTATTTAATCCAACATCTTTATTTAATAGGAAACCGAATTCTAATTTTAGTTTAAGCTAGATTAAGAAAATAAATTTTAAAGTTCAAATAAAGAAAAACCTAATACAAACTTTTAGAAAGAAGCAAAGAAAAAGTGTACTTTATTATTAGTTTTTCTCTAAAATTTGAGGTAAAATTAGTTTTTGTTCTCCCCAATTAAAACAAGAACGTTTAGTCTAATTTTTGAAAATATTTTAGTTCCTAAATTCTAAATTTGAAGAATTAAAATGATTTTGCACAGTCATTTTTACTCTCTGGATAGTCTATGAAAAATTAAATCGTATTTTAAAATTTGAAATTAAAAACATTTTCAATGTACTTAATTTCTTCTGAAAATATTTAGTTCCTAAATTCGAAATTTGATGAATTAAAATGATTTCTCAAAGTCATTTTTACTCTCTAAATAGTCTATAAAAAATTAAAATCGTATTTTTAAATTTAAAATTTAAAATTATTTTTAATGTAAGGTATAATCAAGCCAAAAATATATTACTCTTAAATCTTCCTACACATATTTTAACCTAGTATAAAATTCTTTCCACCAAAAGGAAGAGCAATACTGCAATAACTTATCTCTCCGAGTCCCATATCGCTTAACCTTATCCAAGCAAACACTGAACGAAGCCATTTAGGCAAAGAGATAGAGCGATAAAACAACAGAATGGCGATGCTGTGTGGTTCAACTTCCGTGCCTCCGTTACTTTCCCACAAGAATGTTGTTGCAGCCTCAACAAAATCTTCCTATGTGGGCTTCCAATTGCAACTTCCAAAGCTTACATTATCTTCTTCCGTTCGAACCCTTCTTCCCTCAAATTCCCGCATCCGTTGTCAACAGGACTCTACTACTGCTGCCCCGGTCACGGAAGACCCGCGCTTCGCCTGCGTCGAGCCCGAACCACGGTTCAAAGGCCCGGTACAATACAACCCTTGTTCTTCCCTTTTGTCAAACGGTTTCTGATATGAATTCGTTGTCTTCCAATTTGGAATTGAAGTGTTCAGATTGTGATTGAAGTCACAGGTCTACTTGACTACTTGAAGTTAATGCATTTTTTTTCTTCTCTAATTAGCTTATCTTGGAAATGTGCAGGTGATTTCATTTTTCTTTTTCTATTTGTAGCAATTGTTCAATTTGTTTGAACCAGCTGTGAAGGAAAAACTTTACTTTTTCGCAAACTTATGGACAAGTTAAGAGAATTTGTATTAATTAGTTTATATAAACATAATTTTGATTTCATCTTTTTGGGAGAAAATTTTGTAGAAAAGCTCATCCAAAGGTACCTTTAATAATCATTAAATTTAACTAAATTCTTATATATATATATATATATTTTTTTTTTTCTGTTGCTTTAGTGCTTAGATTTTACTAAATAGTAATTCATTTTTATCTAAGTCACTACATTTAATCACCCATCGTCATTTTGGTCCTTTGTTCCCTGAGCAGATTTTAATATTATCATGTAGTCACCTAAAATGAGTGGTGGATTATAGTTGGGGAGATTTTTTTAATTTGGTTGATGGTAAGGATTAATGTGACGGTCAATTACAAGTGTAGGAACTAAATTGACCATTTATTCTTGTTTGTTTTTCATTTTTTTTTTGTTTTTTTAATTTTCTAAGTGTTTTTTAATCTTTGCTTCAGTTTTTCCATTGAAGTTAGTTTGAAGGTGAATTTATAGTGTTTGTTATGAATTTTAAAAGAATGGTGATGTTAAATTTAAGTGTCTGAATGCAATTTCTGTATGTGTTGTTTTCTTTTAAAGATTTTTAACTTTATTGGTTTTTTTTGCTGGGTGAATTTGAACTCCCGATCCAAAAAATAAATTGCAGGACATTTGGAACAAGAGCTGGTATCCAAAAGCTGCAGATCATGTGAATACAGAGAAAACGTGGTATGTTGTTGACGCTACAGATAAAGTTCTTGGAAGATTAGCTTCTACGATTGCTATTCACATCCGAGGGAAAAACTTAGCAACCTACACACCCAGTGTGGACATGGGTGCATTTGTAATTGTGGTATGTAGTTCTGCATAGGTTATTTGTCATGTAGTTATGATTAGTATTTCTGCATCCTCCCTGTCTGTTTGTGAGTGGCAATAGAGGTACTATTCCAATTGTATAAACTGTTTGTTAATTAGTTAGATATAAAGAATAGGAGGGAAATAATAGAGGGGGCAGTTGTAGATTTGGAATAGGAATTTGGGGAGGGAGTAAACATAGTCTCTTGAATACTTGGGATTTCACAAGGAGAGATAGATAGATAGATAGGGAGAGAGAGAGATCCATTGGGGTTTCTGGATTTGACTGATAGTTGCAAGTTTATTGCATTTTAATCTTTCTTCTAGATGGTAGGTCTTATAACTTGAATTTGATCCTAACTTAATTACACAAAACTAACTTGTAAGGTAAGATTTACTTCCTATTTGATATGAGACTTGGGTTTTTTGCAACAGTCGGTAACAATGAAAATGGATTACATGCAACATTGATATCATGTTTCACTAAGTTGCCGTTATCATTTTTAACTCTATTTCTGTAATAATCTCCTATTTGACAGAACCTTCAATTAAATTTTATGTTTTTTGTATATTGGTTCTCAACATAATCTGTAATCAATGTATTATTTTTGGGTCATATTTGAAAAAATCTTGATTAAGCTGCCTAAATCGGTTTATGTTTGAATACATGATTTTTGGATCATTTAAGTGGCTGCAAAAGCATTATTCTTTTATTTAATCAGTTAATCGTGATTATGTAAATCTGAATTCAGGGATTCTTCTACATTTAACTTTCCCAGTTTCCCCATATTGTAAACATTTCTATGCAATATTGCAGTTGAAGTTTGATTTCAATCATATAAGCTTGAGGACAACTTATGATCTAAGAACAGTTTTCAAATTTCCTTGATAAACAATTATTCTAGAAGAATAATGAGAAGATATATTAAGGAAACGCGATCTCCTTTCTGAAAATATTCTATACTAATGATAATATTACTGCTTAGTTTCTCACTTTTTACACGATAGTCTGTGTTAAGCAGCCTGAGCCTTATGGAAAAGGTTTAAGTTATAAGCATGTATTGGATTATATTTTCTTCTATTCCTATTGATGAGGGAAGGACATGTGTTAATTACATATAAAGTTATGTGATGCCGTACCAAGTCTGAATCTGTTTATTATTTAACTTCTGGCTCTAAAGGTAAATGCAGAAAAGATTGCTGTATCGGGGAAAAAGAGGACCCAAAAGCTTTATAGAAGACACTCTGGACGACCTGGTGGTATGACGGTGGAGACATTTGCCCAGCTGCAAAACAGAATTCCTGAAAGAATTATTGAACATGCTGTTCGTGGCATGCTTCCAAAAGGGAGGGTAAGTTCAAGTGTAGTTGAATATTTTTCTAAGACAAGCACATATCGGAAGTAGAGATGTTAAACTGAGTTGTTATTGCATGGTAATTGTAGAGATGGTGACATAATTCTACATTATATGATTAATTTTCATGACATGTCACATATGTAAGATTCATCCCCATAATTGATAAAAGAATTTAATGGTAAAGAATGAAGTGAAAGGAATGGTTGGATATTTTTGAAGGACAGACTATACCCATGATCAGCACTGGGACATGATCAATGCAAGATTCCTTTTTCTGGTGTTTCTATATTTTAGGACTGGAAAACTCTTGTATGCTATATGCTCTTCGATTTATTTAGTTATTTCTGTGAAAATAATGCTTAGTTCTTTGTTGAATCCACAATAATCAAGGGTTGCTTGTTTTATTTAGCTTGGCCGGAGACTATTCACCCACCTGAAGGTTTACAAGGGCCCAGATCATCCACATGCGGCACAGAAGCCCATTGACTTGCCGATAAGGGATAAGAGAATACATCTCCAGAAATAGTTCATAGGTGCCGCAGAGAAAATGGAATGAAATATGACAATTGTAACTCTATCCATTTCACAAAACATCGAGTTTCCTGCTTTGGCTGCGATCTTACTGATGTCTTCCATTATTGTTTATATTGTCTGTAGAGGTAACTGATTATTGTGTTATCTGTTTTTGTTCAAGGTCCTTTGTTGAATCTTCATAATAATTTTGTTGTAGATTTGAATCTCAGTCATGTCATATTTTTAACATCCTTGAGTTTGTTGTCAGTTCTTTTTTTTTATTTGAAGGAAACCAATGCCTTTTCTTTTTCCTCTTTAATTGTTTAGACCTCCAAAAGGGAAGGAAAAAAAATGAATCAAAGAAAAGAAGATCGAAGCGGAGGTTATGCCACTTTTATAGTAGTAGCTCTAGCACTGTATGATATTGCTTTGTTATTTGTTTCAAATGGCAATACCAGAATTGAGTGAAGCGGTCCTAAAGAATGAAGAAATTTATGGAGTCGGATAACCTGTATGTGTTGGTATCTTTGCAGTGTTCAGTTCATCCATAGTTGATTGTTATAGGGTTCACATTCATAGGTGGGATATGTATCTTCCTAGTAATGGAATAAAGTAACTATTTGATGGAAACCCAGGGAGTTTGGAATACTCCCTTTAAACCGCTCCATTTGTTTCCAGCACGGAAACATAGAGAGGACAGAAACAAGGGAAAAGTTAGAAAAATAACAAAAGAAAAACGTGAAAAATGATAAAATTTTTCTACTCAAACTTTCTCTCCTCTCATGTAAAGATCTGAGGGAGTTGATTTTTATAATTAACTAAATATTATTTTCAAATTATTAAATAATTATAATTAAATAAAATACAAAAAAAATATTTATTATTTTAACATACAGTAATAAATAATTAAAAAAATATATATATGATAATTAAATTTATAATAAAATAAAAATGGTAATATTATTTATAAAAATTAATTATATATAAAATATTTTTATAAATTTTTAAAAAAATATATCAATTGTATTAAATAAATAAATTATATATTTCTTTTTAATTTTAAAGATAAATTTATAATTTTATACTTTTATATATTAAAAAGTATTAAATTATTTATTATATTTATTATATTATTTACAAATTTTTCATTTAAATCTTATCGTCTTTCTCTTAATCTAAACAACAAAACTTTTTATATATTTTTATTTCAAATTCACTCTTTCAAATCTATCTTCTGATTCAAACAAACCTTTAAACGCTAAAGATTCAAACAAACCCTTAGAGTTACATACAATTGCGCTAAAGAAAAAGAAGGATACCTATTTATGATACAATTGTAAAAAAAAAGAAAGATACCTATTTATGATACAATTATGCTCCAAAAAGGAAAAGAAAAGAAGGATACCTATTTATGATGGAGGAGGATAAAAGAGGAGAGGGGTAATCGTCGATTGAATTTTTCAAAATCCAATAAAACATAGGGATCCAAAATCTGCATCTATTTTACCTTTAAATTGCTTTATTTTTTTAAAAAATTTAATTTTAAATTAGATTAAATCTAAATTAAATATACTTTATCAATTAGATTAAAGTTAGCTTAATTTTCAAAATTAGATTTAAAATTACATTTGAATTCGCTCGATCAAATTTAGTCTAATGTAGACTTCGTTCTACTTTACTAGCATGATGTGAGTTTAGCTTGATTTAACCAATTTTTTTTTTCAAACAAATGTTTGCAAACATTGGGGTTTTAATAACTTTTAAAAAGTGAAGTCCTTTTCTTCGAAGAAATTCAAAAATTGAAATTTACTCGTCTCATTATAAAATCTCATGTATTCTTATCTAGATTCTTCATCACCAACCTTCAATAGAAACTTAGAGTCTTAGTGTCTGTTTGTTTAGGAAGACAAATTAGTGCATACAAATAAAGATCGAATAATTACAGGAAAAGCGAGAAAATCAAGAAATAAAATAATAATGAGAACGAATAGCTCCTTCATTTCATCTCTCACATGAAAAGATTTACGTAGACGGGTGAATTTTTATATATATTTTATATAATTGATTTTTATTTTAATTTATTAATATTTTTATTTATATCGTAATAAAATAAATATAATTAATTTTATAACAAAAAATAATAATTATTATTATTATTACTAAAATAAAAAATAAATTACAAAAAATTATAAAATAATATTAATTAAAATAAATTTATAATTTTACCATTTTATATATTAAAAAAATATTAAAATATCTATCACATCTATTACATCATTCACAAACTTTCATAAATTTTTCACTCAAATTTCACCATTTTTTCCTTAATTCAAACAACCTAACTTTTGACACATTTTCATCTGAAATCAACTCTTTAAAATCTACTTTCTAATCCAAACAAAGCTAGCTTTAAGGATGTTGATCTTGCGATGGTATCGAGGGTTAAGAAAGGTTGGACAAGGATATGATAACTATGAACAAAAAAGATCAAAGAATAAAGAATATGATAACATGGAAGAAGATTTTTTTATTGAATGTATATCTCTTTGTTTACAATAGCTCACTTAATATAAAATTCTAGGAAACTAAATATGGAAATTATTCTAAATAAATACATTTGATATTATCTGATATTCTACTGATATTCTCTGATATTCTTCTGATATTCTACTGATATTCTCTGATACTTCCTTGATTATCTTTGATATTCTATTGATTTGTTTCTTTGATACTCCCTTGATTATCTCTCTGATATTCTTATCGATATTCTCTGGTATTCTCTTTATTATCTCTGATATTCTATTAATTTGATTTTTTTCCATAATAATAATATTCTAACACTCCCCCTCAAGGTGAGCAGTGGGATCACCAATGCTTAGCTTGCTGAGGACACGGGTAAATGTTTTGCCTGTAACAACTTTGGTAAAAATGTCTGCCAACTGATCTTCTGACTTTACAAACGGAAGCTCAATACTACTACCCTCAATCTTCTCCTTGATGGAGTGTCTGTCCACTTTAACGAGTTTGGTTTTGTCATGTTGTACATGATTCTTTGTTTTCATAGCTTCTTGCCATTCGCCCTTCTTACTGGCTTCGTGAACTGTTTTGGGAAAAAGAAAAGCTCGTGCAATGTCTATTACTCATTCTCTGGTTATCTTCATAGGATACTTGGAATTCCGAGAAACATGTTTTGGAGAATATCGATCAGGTGGTACCCCTCTATTTCTTCTTGGCGGAAGTGTGAAAGGCTCTGGTTCTGGTGCTAACCTGTCACTGTTAGTGACTTCATTCATGATAGGAGACAACTCAGTTGGAAGTGTGAAAGGCTCTGGTTCTGGTGCTAACCTATCATTATTAGTGACTTCATTCATAACAGGAGACAACTCAGTAGAGTGAAGATCATTTACCTCTTGTTGGACATTCTCAGAAGGATCCTCATTGGTTGTGTTGGTCCCTCCTACGTTGACAGAGACATGCTCGTTGGCTCCATCTACTTGCTCTTTTGGAACAGTTTCTTGACAACTAAGTTTACTTAACCAACTTGGTGGTTCACTAGTTTTCTCCCCCTGAACATCAAGTTGGCTACTAAAAAAAATATTCTGATTCTAAAAAATCACAATCCATAGTCACATATACACGGTGAGTGATTGGGTTGTAACACCGATACCCCTTTTGATGTGTAGCATATCCAACAAAGACACATTTCTCAGCACATGGATCAAATTTAGTTCTGTTAGCTTTGGGAATATGAACGAACAGAGAGCACCCAAAAACTCGTGGTGGTAACATTTGGACAGGAGGGATATTAGTTTGAGTAGCTAGGATCTGCAGGGGGGTTTGGTGGTTAAGGGTCTGGGAGGGTAACCTGTTCAAAAGATAGGCTGAGGTAGCAACAACTTCGGGCCAAAATCGTGTTGGAACCTGTGTATCAAAAATCATGGCCCGAGTCATCTCTAGTAGCTTACAATTTTTCCGTTCTGCTACACCATTTTGTTGCGATGTGTTTGGACAGGAAGTTTGATGAATTAAACCATTTTCTCTAAAAAACTCTTGCATTGATTTGTTAACAAATTCTCCACCATTATCTGATCTAAGTACTTGGATTTTCTTGCCAAATTGAGTGTGAATCATTTAATAGAATGCATAGAACTTATCGGGTACTTCAGATTTGTGTTTAAGAAAATATACCCACGTCATGCGAGAGAAATCATCTACAAATAACAAAAAATATTGAAATTGATTATTATGAGAATTAAGAGCTGGACCCCACACATCAGAATGTACTAATGAAAAAGCATAATTGACTCTATTATTGTTGGGAGGAAAAGTAACTCTATGATTCTTTGCCCGTATACAAGTTTCACATCTGATGGGCTCACTGTTACTAGTAAATAAACTAGGAAATAAAATCTTAAGGTACCCAAATGAAGGATGACCCAAACGCCTATGCCATAACTAGAGTTGCCTTGTAACCGTTCCATGAGCAAGCATGGCTTGTCCCTTGTGAGCAACCTCTTCAACGTAGTAAAGACCTTCACGTTCAGTACCACGCCCAATGATCTCCTTCGTAAGAATGTCCTGTAAAAGGTAAAAAGTAGGAAACATGCGAACCACACAATTCAACTCCTTTGTAACTTGGCTTATAGAAAGTAATTTTGATGATAATGTAGGAACACAGAGACAATTTTCTAATTTTAATTCTTTTGAAAAAATAATTGAGCCCTCTCTTTGGATCGCAACTAATTCTCCACTGGCTGTCTCAATATGAGTTTTAATAGGTGTGGAGAGATTGTTAAAATCATGAGGATCATGGGTCATGGTGTCAGTTGCCCCACAATCGAAAATCCACTGATCAAATTTTCCTAGGCTGGTATCCTCCTTTCTTCTTTTACCTCCATGAGTGACTGCGGCTCTTCCATGAACGACTTGCGGTTTTGCTTCTTCCTCTCTTCTGGTATCACCATTACAGTTACTAGTGGTTTGCGGGATGCCCACGATGGTGGCAGCTTTGCGATTTTTTTTTTTTAAATCTTCCCACCATTCGGATAACCCACAATTTTGAAGCAAGTCTCCTTGGTATGTTTCTTCATTCCGCAATGAGTACAATGGAGGTGGCTTTTGTCTTCCTTGTCTCGTTGTGATGGACGTCGTCCGGAATTTTCTGGGTAACTCCATCCCTGTCTCTGTTCCGGTGGTCTATTTCTTGCGGTTAAGCCAATTCCGACCTCCTCTAATGATGTGTTTTCTTCGCTACTGGTGGTAGGCTTTAGAATTTGGAGTTGGGCCGTCTCCCTTCTGACAGTAGCATAGGCGAACTCTACTGAAGGGGTCTTCTCTTGCATCAAAAGATCTCTTCTAATGACTTCAAATTTTTCATCTATCCCTGTTAGGAATTGATATAGTCTCTGTTCTTGTTTGATTTTGTTGAAGGTTGCAATATCATCTGAGCATTTCATAAGGTTCAGTTGCTTTCTGTCAATCGACATCCATATAGCTTGTAATTTGTTCCAGAAATCCTCTAAGGTATCCTTTTCCTGTTTCTATGTGTTTGCTTTTCGGTGTAAATCATAGATTTGCATCGGGTCTGTGCCGCTTCCATAGGTAGTAGCCAATCCCTCCTATAAAGCCTTGGCGGTTGGGAACTGGGAAACATTGTTTATCAAACTAATCTCAATATTCTGAATTATCCAGGTGAAGACAGTTTGGTCTGCCTGTTCCCATTTTTCATATGCTGGTTCTATCTCTTCTGGTGCTGGAGGTATACCTGTCAGATGACTCTTCTTTCCTCTGCCACCGATAGCTTTCTTCATGAGTGTTGCCCACAATGGATAATTGTCTCCATTTAATTTGAAACCAATTGATAAATTGTCAAGATTGGATTGTGGTTGCTGAATCCCTAGGCCATTACGAAGCATATTTACAATTTGCAAAGTTAGCTCATCAGTAATGGTTGAGTTATTCTGGTTTTGATTCATGTTGTTGCCAATTTCATCATCTACAAATGACATTTTTAGTTTTTTGGTATTTTTTGGCTGTGAGGGGTAAGTGAACAATGATATTGGTTTTTAAGTTTTCAGGATCTAACACCGCTCTGATACCATCTTGCGATGGTATCGAGGGTTAAGAAAGGTTGGACAAGGATATGATAACTATGAATAAAAAAGAACAAATAATAAAGAATATGATAGCATGGAAGAAGGTTTTTTTATTGAATGTATATCTCTTTGTTTACAATAGCTCACTTAATATAAAATTCTAGGAAACTAAATATGGAAATTATTCTAAATAAATACATTTGATATTCTCTGATATTCTACTGATATTCTCTGATATTTTACTGATATTCTACTGATATTCTCTAATATTCTACTGATATTATCTGATACTCCCTTGATTATCTTTGATATTCTACTGATTTTTTTATTTGATACTCCCTTGATTATCTCTCTGATATATTCTTATCGATATTCTCTAATATTCTCTTTATTATCTCTGATATTCTATTGATTTGATTTGTTTCCATAATAATAATATTCTAACAGTTGAAACTTTTTTCTATTATTGCAAATCTCTTAACTCTTTTAGAATGAGAAGGAGATGTCAATTTTAAGTTTTGTTTTTGATAGAGGTGGAAGAACTGAAAAATAATAAATGCTCACTCATTGAGTTTAATTTTAGTAAATAATGATTTGTAATAGTTAGCCTTTTTTTCAATGGTATTATATAAGCCAAATATTATTATTTTTGCATAGGGATTTGAGTTACAATTAATTAAAATTAATGTACAAAACGTGGTTGTGTTAATAGGATATAATAATTCAGAATTGTAATTTTAATTGATGATAATTGATTAAATCGTTCTTAAAAAAATTAATCATATAGACATAGATAATCCACTATCATCTATGATAATCGATTACACAACATTCACAAATAATCAATTAAACTATCATGAAATTGATTAAAACAAAAAACACAACAATAAAATATACTTAGAATAATTGATTAAAGAGAATGTTAATCAATTAAATTGCAATAATATGCATAAATTTGTCAATGATAATCGGTTAAATTTCAAAATAAGTGGAAATATTTTCAAACAAAAATTTTAACATCCAAGTAGTTTATGAACTTATCTACAATATTTAAACATTCAAAAGTACGTCCAATGAATCAAACAAATATTTAAACATCCAAGAATATGTCCACTGAATCAAACAACAATTTTACATGAAGAACATCTTTACCTGGATATTTTGCAAGAGCTTCTTGATTTCAATATTCTTTTGCACTACCTTGCAAAACAAGTAAATCAAATTCTAACTAGATCACCAAGACAAATTTGAGTCCTTTAGATTTTGTTGCAATTTGTCTAGATTTTGTTGCAATTTGTCTACCTTCGGGAATCCATGTATGCTTTCCCTCAAGTACTCCAACTTTTTTGAAATAATATTCATTGATTTTATTACCTCTTTTATTCAATAGAGATGTGTTTGGTGGTTTTCTAAAGTTTGTTGAAACCACTTCTTGTTTGGTTGGAATAAAATCAAGTCCAAATTTGTGAATACATCTTTTGAGAATCACAAGAAACTAAGTTTTTTTTTTCAAGAAACTTGCAGACAGTAGTATTTTATGAAAATTTTAGTACTTCTATAGATATCAAATATACAATGTAGATTGAAGAATTGTCAATAAAGAATCTTTATAAAGATTATAGCTCAATCATGTGAAATTTTATCCTTGAATTTTTGAAACAATGAAGTTGGTCGTTGTACTGTAAGTCTTGTTTGTATTTTTTTTTTTTTTTTTCACTTCACATCAACAC
>Ga0209489_108280_pt1 | contig 14422 bp, 10 predicted proteins | sample SiratrowhiteBW_FD_187527 | JGI IMG/M metagenome (GOLD analysis project Ga0209489, IMG submission 187527) | Root nodule microbial communities of legume samples collected from California, USA - Siratro white BW (SPAdes) (version 2) | ecosystem: Host-associated > Plants > Roots > Nodule | place... | reverse complement strand
CCCCGCAAATCTTCATTTTTATTAGTGTCATGTGACCATCATCAATATCAGCAATTGGAGGAACCTACAAATCATCCATAGGTGCAGCAACACCACCTCTACTAGCATTTTCATCTTCTCTAACTTCAACTAAGATGTCTTCATCTGAAGCATCTAAACTTGAATTTGATTTATTCTCCTCCACATTCCATTCATCATCATAAGCAAGATCATCAATGTTATAGTCTTTTGTTTTAATAACATCCTTTTGCTTTTGCAATTTTGAATTAGCCATCACAAACACAACATCATTAATGGTCTTTTTTTGTAAATGATTCCTTTTCTTGGTGTGGATCTAAATAATTATAAAATTAATTAGCACATCATATTGGTCTTTCAAAAATAATTATAAAATCAATTTTATAAATTTAAATTCTTACCCTTTTAAAAACACTCCAGTTACGCTTACAATGGATGAACTACAAATCTAACTTAATACTCCAATTGCAAATCTTTATAATTCGGATGTTCCTCACCATATGATTCCCACCATTGTAATGGAGTTTTGGTTGAGTGCATGCTGAGCTATCGAACTAACAAAAAATCCAGACTTCCTATTGAAACTCTCAAGGGCCATCAAACCCTAGCATCAAAAGACGAGAAGGATCGACACAACCCACAATCCCCTGATTCAGCGAGTAGCATTGCATACTTGGTCTAATCTGCGTCGCTTCCATTAATTAGGGGAGAAGTACCCCTCAAGCAATTCAAAATATTTTTCCAAAATCAGTTATCCAATATCAAATTTTCCACAAACCCTCCATCTATAGTCTTTACAAATTGACTGGATTGTCAATCCTTGGATGCGAACATCCTAATAAGTGATCCTTTATTTTCATTCAAGCATCCCAAAGTCAAATAAGAAATGGCAAAATAAGTATAGGCTTGTCTTATCAAATCTATCCCTTTAGTATATTTGTGCAAGGACATAAGACCAGTTCTTGAATAGATGTAAATTTGATTTTTTTTCTCAAAATCTTCCAACATTAAATCAATGCAGTGGGCTGCACAAGGTATCCAATATAACTTTTGTCTCTTTTTCATTAACAATTCTCCAGCTGCCTTGTAATTTGCGGCATTATCGGTTACAATTTAGATGACATTCTCTTCTCCAACCTCATCAACAACATCATCCATCATCCTGAAAAAGTTTTAGTTGTCTTGCATTTGTCAGAAGAGTCAGTAGACTTAAAAAAGACAATTCCTTTTGGACTATTTACCAGAAAATTAAGTATAGTCCTCCTGTTAGTCCATCCATCTGTCTTTATTTTGCAACCATTTCTTCTTCCAAAATAGTTTATGTTCATCCAAGATCAAATTGGCCTTTTCAACCTGTTTTCAAAAATTTCTCCCTAATTTCATGATATGATGGTGGCTTAAATCCAACACCATGTTTGGCAACCAACTCAAGCATCCTCTGAACTCTTCACTCTTTGCTACTCGCTGAATCAGGGGATTGTGGGTGTGTCGATCCTTCTCCTCTTCCCATGCCAAGATTTGACAACCCATTATTGAGAGTTTCAAGCATAAGTCTAGATTTTTTAGTAGTCCAATATCTCAACATGCACTCAACGAAAAGTCCATCACAATGATGAGAATCATATGGTAATGAACATTCGGAATTACAAAGATTTGCAATTAGAGTATTGAGTTTGACTGGTAGTTCATTCGTTTGTGGGCGTAATTGGATTGCTTTTAAAAGGGTAAGAATTTAAATTGATTTTATAATTATTTTTGATAGGCTAGTATGATGTGTTAATTAACTTTATAATTATTTAAGTCCACACCCAGAAAAGAAATCGTTTATTGCAGAAGACCATGAAAAATGTGGTGTTTGTGATGGCTAATTCAAGATTGAAGAAGAAAAGGAAAGATGTTAGGAAAACAAAAGACTATAACATTGATGATCTTGCTTCTGATGATGAATAGACAATGTAGGAGAATGAAGCAAATTCAAGTTTGGATGCTTCATATGAAGACATCTTAGTTAAAGTTGGAGAAGATGAAGATGCTAATAGAGGTGGTGTTGTTGCACATATGGATGATTTGGAGGTTCCTCCAATTGCTAATAATGAAGGTCATGGAAGAGATGACATTAATGAAAATGAAGATCATGTAGAGAAGGAGGATGATTATCCTATATTTAACATGAAGGATTTCCTTTGATAGTTAGTTCGTATTAAACATTTAAGAATTTATTAGTTGTTTTATGAATGAATTTATTTTTAACAGATGCACTTTATGAATATAATTTTTCATATATTGGTAACTCTTACGAGTCTGAGATATAATTTTTTATCCCTTTTCCGATCCTCTTAGGATCCTTGAGTTTCACAACATTGTTCCAAACATTGAATGAATGCAGGAAACCATGTAATTTACCCTTTAGTCTTCAAAGACATTTTAAAGATTTATCAAAGAGGCCAACAAAGTAAACCAAATGGAATATAACATAAGCATAGGATACAAAGGAAATAATGTAAAATATAAAGGCCACAACTATTTAATAGAAGACACAATTCACAGAAACCTTTCAACACTCATCAAATGGTACTCATGTTCCAAGCTAAGTGATTTCAATATCTAACCAAAGACAATACTAAAGCAATGTACCCTACTTTCACAACTTCAACCATGGAATCTAAGCATGCATCTCATAACAAAACAAAACAACGAACCAACAACAAAACAGAAATGAGCATCACACAAGTACATATATTGAGAATTTCAATGCCGACACCTTTCTCTATTCAATCCCGGAACATCACCAGCAATCAACGCCATTAAAGCCATGCGGTACATATGATCAGCAATCGATTCTGCACCTTTTATCCCATGATTAACCCATCCTTTCCTTTTTGTGGTCTACAAGGCATATACATGTGACAAAGAGAGACTGTATTATATATATATTTTTTTTCAGTATAAAAAATCTAAAAAAAATATTAGAATACAAATGTATAGTACAAAAGAAAAATCTTAAGCTTCCTAAGTCAAAGACTGCACATTTATGACAGGTATATTGTTTCAGCATATGAAAATGACATGGGAAATAATGACTCTATTTTTAGTTTATATGCTTTAAAAACAAAATGTACTGATAGTAAACCTCCAATAGGAGGGTCTATGCTTAGAAGAATAAGAATGAAAGCAGTAGAGTAAACCTTAGTGGTAACAACTGAAAATGAGGTAACAAAGAAATAACAGAAACTGGTAACAACTGAAAATATGAGAGTAAGAGTGCTGGATCCCGGGTACATAATAAACCTCTACAGTTTAAAGGTTTATTACAGGACAAAGAAAGGATTCACAAAGAGAGTAGGAAATTTTTGACTGTGTAAACTGGAAATTCTAATGTAGAAAAAGAAAGTACTCCTTTTGGTGATGAACTTGTTTACCTTGGTATTTGTCTTGATTATCGGAGAAATAGTTACCTATTCTTAAGAAAATGAGGAGTAATTGCTTTTCTGGCTACAGTTTGGCAATCTCAGAGAGTGAGTCCTAACAAAGTGTATCTATTCTTGATATAAATTGAAGTATCTCAACTAAACTCACTTTATATCAATGATAAACATGTCCTCACTTTCTCACTTTACACAGTATTCTTCCATTAGAAGAGTTAAATCCTTGTCAGCTTGACTACAATACCAGTGAGTGTTCTCCCCCTAAGTAAACTTCATTTTAAGGTTAATAAGATCCAATTGAATATCTCTTAGACAGACATGCAATTTCTAAAGCTTCTTTACCATCACTTTCAACCCTCACTGTTATAAACCAACCCAATAGTCTAATTTGAAAGCAGCCACAAACTACCAACAACAAAAAAATCAGCCAATTCCCCAAACACCCTTCTCATACAATGGTACTACCAACCAAAAGGCGCACACGCCTTCATCCACAGAAGCATGTATTTCCTTAACAAACACAAAAAGGAGACATTTTGTTGCTTTCACCATTTCCAGTAGAAGGGGCAATTTGATAGTGTTCATTCGACCTTATAAAACAATATCAACAGAAAACAAAAGGGAAGGTGACACTCACAAACCTACCCAACCAAACCAACACAAAGAAACGACATCATATACGATATAAGATCACAAAAACCATATTTTTACATTCTTTTCCATAAAAGGGGGTAAAACGGGAATTCCAAGATCACACATGCAACACAAGATAGAACCAATGAATCACAATAGTGGGTGATTGTTTTTTGGCATTTGTAAGGTACCTTAAGGCGGTGGCAGAGAGTGAGAAAATCAATCACGGACGACGAAGATGATAACCCAACTGCTGCATGAGAGTCTTTCTTGGCCGAACCAACTGCATCCGAGCCTGAGGTCTGGGACCGAACCGAGACGAGCCTGAGGGTGGGAGTGCGGAAGAAGATCGATGGCGTGAGAACCGAGCGAGAGGGCGAAGTGCGATGCAGCTCAGGAACGCAACAACGAGGAGTGGGTGAATAATGAATCGCCATTTGTTTCTTCTTTTTTAAGAAAAATAAAATTGTAAAAATTGATTGATGTTGAGGAATGAAGTAAGAGAAAGGGAAGACGAGGACATAAATGAATTAAGACAATGCTTGTGTTGCCTTGGGCTGCGTTTTGATCTTTATGGGACAATTTTTTGAGGGTATTTGGTTTGGTGCGAGTGGTTTGATGTTATGGTTGGTTAATGGTTAAGTGGTTGTGGTAGTAGAATGTGAATGGTCCGAATTGTTTCAAAGCAGGTTTGACCCTAATTGAGAGCAGAATTAGGGGAAGTATTTTGTTAGACTTGTGTCTTTTAAAACACAATTTTTACATTTTTATCATATTATTTTATTTTAATAAATTAATATTTCATACTTGCACTTATTTGTATTTATATATATATATATATATATATATAAACATAGTATTAAAAATTATGTAAGAAAAATTATTTAGTTATTAAAAAAATTATTAATTATTTTATTAAATAGATCAATTATTTTTTATTTATTAGAGAGTAAAATTATCTAATAAAATAAAAATAATGTATTTTTTATGTAATAGAATAAATAATATTTAAAATATTATTAAATTAAAAAAATACATAAAAAATAATTATAAATATAAATAATTTTTATAATTTTATTATAGATAGTTTTTTATTATATATATTTATTTTAGTTTAAAAGAAATTGTTACTAAGAAAGTAAAATGGTAAAAAATTGTATATACTACGAAAAGAGAATTTATTTACTACATAGTTGATGTATTTATTTTTTTTATTCTAAAAAAAAACATATGACTTAGTTTTAGATAGTAAATCTTATATTATAACTTTTTACAAATTTTTGTGGTTACTATCGCATGATGTATAGTTAGATTTGGATGATGGTTTTTAACTTGACACACTTAACAAGATAAGGAGAAGAAGAATTTACTTTCAAACTTTTATACTGGCTCATCTGATAATGCAAATTATATCTAGTTTTTAATCAACAGATTGAGTTATACTATGCAAACTGTTCCGATATACTTAGTAGTCTCACATCGCTTAGGAGTTGAGGCCAAAGTCAATTTGAATACACTTTTCTCCCTTAACCCTCAGAGACACAAAATTGTGTAGGAACTCCGAGCTCCAAAGCGGATAATATATTAGATGTGGCAACTGATCCTAGTGATATTATCTCAACGAGCTCAAAACAATGGTGACGTATGTGGAAACCTCTGAGCTCCAAAGCGGACAATACCTCGGATGCGATGATTAACCCTAAAGATGTTGAGGTCAGATCGTTTGTTCCAATACACCTAATAGTCTCATGTCGCTTAGGAGTCGAGCACCTTCCTCCCTTAAGCCTCTAAGACTTCTTTTAATGACAAATCACAAAATCGTGATGGAGATCCAAGCTCTAAAGCGACAATACCTTGGATGTGGTAATTGACCCTAAAGATGTCATGTCAACGGACTTGAGGTTGGAACTATGGCGTTGTCTGTGGAACCTAACTCCCTTAGCTCTCAACTAGGGGGCTTGTTATGGTATGTTTAATAGTACCGCATCGCTTAGGAATAGAGATCAAAGTCAATTTAAATACACATTCCTTCCTTAACCCTCCAAGGTGCATTTTAAGGACAAAATCGTGACGGAGCTCCAAGCTCTAGAGCAGACAATACCTCAGATGCGGCGACTGACTCTAACAATGCTATCTCAACGGACTCGAGGTCGAAACATAACTACTACTACAAGTTACAACTCAGGTATTCTTTTAGAACGTAGTCACTCTTAGTCATCCCGTTTAAGATGCTTTTGAAACATAGTTGGCTAATGTACCGAGTATTGTTTGAGCACTTAATCACTCATGACAAAAAAATTAAGTATTTTTTGTGCAATATAATCATTCTTGACTAACTCAATGAGTTTTGTTTAAAAGTAGTCATTCCTAACTAAGGCAAATATTTACCTAACATATAATCTCAAAGATCACCAGAATTATAGGAATTAGTTCACTAAAGAGGATACTGTCGTACGATGTATACAAAGTTAAAGCAGAGTACTTGTTTACTAATGAACACATAGTGTTCATACAAAACTTTATAGGACTCAACAATATTTTAACAGTGTTTTAACACTTTGCAAAACATAACTCTTTTTTTTTTCATAAGCATTTTCTTCCTTCTTGAAGGATGTATTTAAATAAGCGTTAAAGAAAAAAGTCATTACAAATATTTTCTTTTGTACAATTGTCAACATCCACATTCGTCTGGGTAAATAAAGTTAAAAAATTAAAATTAAAAAATAATAACAAATAAATTAGATTAAAAATAAAAAAATTAAGAAAAAAAATATAAATATTGAATTTTTTTTAATATTACAAAACCAAAAAAGTAGCATTATTTTTCTTTTTTATTAAAAGAATTAAATTGTTCAAAAAATATATTTTAGGTTTTGTTATTTATTTATCTTATCTCTCTTTAATTTTTATTTCCTTTTGAAAACATAAAAAAATAACAGAAATGACTTTAGGCACAACCAATTTAATTTACTAACCCTTAGTTGGCAATTGCTTTTTGAACACCATCAAAATTTAAAAATCCCAATACTACCTTTGACATTTTTATATGAAAGCAATGGTGCGTTATCGTTCACGGTGGATTGAGATGACTTTGGTGGCGGCAACTCAAGTAAGTAGTGGCCCATTTCTTCGGCGACTTGTTTTGAATGATTTTGGGTTATTTTAGAGATAAGGGAAGGTGATTGAGTAAGTTTTTGGGTTTCTTTTTTTGCGCAAAGAGGGGGTTACAGTCTTCCAAAAACTGAGTTTTAGACTAAACTTATGGAATGGATATCTTAGAAGTCATTTGAGGGGTGTATGTTATGTTCCAATATGGGTATTTTGAAATGCATTAGTTGGCTTATGGAATAGGATTTTCTGAAGGTTAATATTACATTCTAGAAAGGGCTTTTCGGAATGGGAATTCCAAAAGCCAAAGATTTCAGTCTGAAAAGTGTGTTTTGGAAGTTATTGGGAAGGTGGGCCTTGTATTCCAGAAGCCAAAAATTCCATTGTGGTTGGATGTTTTTTGTTTTAATGGAATTGTTATTTGTTTTCTTTTTTCCAGCATTACAATGTCGTTTGATGATGTTCTTATTCGTGAACGATCTGAAGTGGACAATATGGTTTGATTTCTAGTTTGCGTTATTGATTTATGTATTTGATGATGGTGAAATATTTTGTGATGTCATGTATATATTGACTGTTTTACTTACATATAGGATTGTTTTTTAGTCCGCCACTACTGTAGTACCAAGTATCTAATCAATGTAAATAAAATGTTAACTGATGAGCAGAAAGCCTCTATAAAAGCAACGCCATTTGGTTTACTCGTCATGATAGATAAGGAACTGAAAATTAGCAAGAGGGTTGTCAGATAGCTCTCCTGTAGATTTGTTGAGAGAAATTGTGGGTTTAAAAATAGGTCGGATGTATTTTCGTTTTCATTAATTGATGTTTGTGTTAGTATAGGGTTAAGAATTGGTGGAGAGAAGGTTGACCTAGAGAACAACTCAAGTGACTCCAAACTAAGGAGTTTATTTGGTCCCAACCGTGTAATTATTACTATGATTCATGTTGAACTAGTTAAACGTGTACATGACTCAAATGTAGTTGATTTTTGTAAATTATACATTTTGTTAGGTCTGTCTGAGTTTTTTTGCTAAACACCAAGGGTTCTGTATGTCCTGGGCTGTTTATTGTTGTTGATAATCATTTTGCTGAATTGTGTAACTACAACTGGGGTGGCGTGGTGTACCAATATATTGTCCAAAGTTTATATGAAGGTGCTTCATCAATTCAGAGGGAGCAAATTTCTTCAGTTCTTTATATTGTTGGATGTACTTACTTACTGCAGGTAATTTGTGTAATAAGTTCAGAAGTGAATTATTTATTTCGTAATAACTGTTATGTTTTTTATATTTTGTTATGAATTGTTTCATAGATCTAGGCTTGCAAACATGTTTTATTCCAAAAAAAAAAGGGGGGGAAATGGGGGGTAAATTTTTTCGTATCCTTTTCTGGAAAGATGTGAAAGTAGGGGATAACTAAGTTCAGTCAGGTTTTACTTCTGGTTTGGTAAGTCATTATAAAGTGTAATATTTTTTGTTTAATGGTGTTAACATTAATTAATAGTGGTCATGTTGTGTTATGACTAGTGGGTTGTTGAATTGTCAATGTCATATGAAGAGCTTCAATATGACATTGTCAAAAAAGCTTTAGATGGTTCTGGTCAATCAAAAGAAAATGAAAAAGACCACCATTATGTAAAGAAAGATCGTCTAGAGATTGCACAATTGGATGAGATTATCAAGAGCAAGAGAAAAAACTAAGGAAGCTTTAAAGGGAGGTGATTGAGCTAAGGAAAATGGTAGAAACGAAGATCTCAATCGTCCTATGGGCTTTCCCCAACAGCAACCCCAACACCATCCCCAACAGCAAGTCCAGGACCAACCCTAGCAGCACCCGTAACATCAATCCAGGTGACAGGGGCACGACATCGGAGGTTAAAAACTATTGCAGATTAAAGGCCAAGTTCACCTACCTGGTCTACCATTGAATGCTTCAATAAGAAACCTTTGGGGTGGTTCTCATTGGTGCGTTTTTTGGTTTACAAAATTAGTGTTAAGGAAGAAAGTGCTTAAGTGTCTCCTCGTTGCCACCACTATTAACGAGCATTAAATGTTTTGTGAAGTAGGTAGTAGAGTTTGAAGTTTAAAGACACATTTGTACATACATAATGTCATAGCCAATTACCTTTATAGGGGTAGTTTGGTCAAATTACGTGCTTTCATTTAATGTAAAGTTGGTTTCGTGTGTTTCACGACAAGTAATGTTTCTTTGACACCAATATGTGGCATGACCTTCATTTGACATCGCTGATGTGACAAAAATAATAGTTTTTTATTCCAACGTTGAAAGTGACCCGTATTTGAAGATTGACTCACCTAAACCCTAAAATGCGTGTTCATTTCTCTCGTTCTACACTCGTCTCGACCCTCTTGCTCTACTCTCCTTCTCTCGCTCACTCTCGAGTTGCCTCTCGTCTCTCTGCTCTCATCTCGTTCTCTCGTCTTCGGTTCTCATTTCCATACCCTCGCCTTCCTACTCTTGTCTTCCTCCTCTCACGTTTTCGTCCACCTTGAATTTTGGTAAAGGTTGTTTTCTTTATGTCATCTTTGTTGGAAAAGGAAATAAAGGTTGGTCTCTCCCGTCTCCGGTGATTTTTGATGGAAAAAGGAAGTATTTTTTGTCGTTCAACAATTTTGTTATTCGTTTAACAATTTTGTTCCTCATTTTCTGTTTGGGGTTTGTGCTGGTTGAAGAAAAGTTTGCTCTTTTATGTGATTTTTGATGGAAAATGAAGTATTTTTGGTCATTTAACAATTTTGTTCTTCGTTAAACAATTTTGTTCTTCATTTTCTGTTTGGTGTTTGTGGTGGTTGAAGTAAAATTTGCTCTTTTATGTTATTTTTGATGGAAAATGTTGTTTTAATGGTTGTTTAGTATTATTGTTAGTTGTTGGTGGAAAAGTTTGGTCTTTTATGGTATTTTTTATGAAAAATGTAGTTTTGATGGTCGTTTTACAATGTTGTTATTGGTTGTTGGTGGAAAACAAAAGGTTATTTTTTTACGTTTGATTTCCGTTTGGGGTTTGTGGTAGTTGAAGTAAAAGTTGATCTTTTTTGTCATTTTTTATGGAAAAGGAAGTTTTTTTGGTCGTTTAAAGATTGTGTTTTTGTTTTACATATGATTTCCGTTTGGGGTTTATGCTTCTGAAGTAAAGGGTCATTTTTATGGGATTTTTGATGAAAAAGGAAAACTTTTATTTGGTTTCACGGTTTAATTTTTTGTTGACGTATGATTTTTGTCATTTTGAAAGTATTTTCCTTTTGAATGAGTGGTGGGTGGGTGGGTTGGTTGGTTTTTCGTGGATTGTTTGCTGACATGAATTGGTTGTTTTGTTTAAGTGTTTGAAAGTTACAACATTCATGGCTGGAAAATGAGTTACTATGCATGGTGGACAATCTAATGAACACATCTGACTTAGTCGCCAAAACTTCAACTATGATGTCCCTTGATTAAAGAAGGGGTAACCACAGGTGTTTTGTAAAATAATAATATTGGTTCTGACCTTATAAAACATCCGAGGTTACTCAAGTCTTAACGAGGAGACACCTCAGTTGAACTTTTGGTGACTTAACTCAAACATGTTCAGGAGGACCTTTTTTGCAAATTAAGTTCTTAACTTCTTCAATTACACCCTTAATAAGGATTAATCACGCTTTCATTGACCAAAATATGTTAATTTCATACACCTTTGTTTATTAATACTACTTATGAGCTTACAAAACATTAAAGGTTACCCAAGCTTTAACGGGGAACACCTCAATACTTTTGGCAACTGAACTCATACGTATTCACACATGTTCACAAAGACCATTTTGTAAATTAAGTTATTAACTTCTTAACTTACTATTTACTTTTATATTATAATTGAAATAAAAAAAGTAAAACAATTTTACTAAAAGCATATACGTATAATTTCACTAAACGACATATTTGAATCCGAATTTTTTAAGCACATTAAAAGTTGATATAATTAATTATGCATATGTCTTATTATTTTTATAAGGTCTTAAATATGGTTTTATAACGAAAATTTTATTTTAAATCAGATTCAAATTAATTTTAATGTTTGTGCACTGCATTGAAGTGTATTTAATAGCATTGAATGTTACAGATTTCAAATTAAATGTATATAAAGTGCTTAAAGATTACTCATAGTAAATGATACAATTATTTGAAATTAAGACGTAATTGATTGATTAATTATAATAATTATTATCTTGTTAACAGTATAAAATAGTTCTCTAGAGAAAAGTTTCATAAAAAATAAAGATTATTTTCTAACTTAAATATATACTCTTTAAAGTCTTTAATTACTATCTTTATTTATTCTCTAATTTAAATTTAAATTATCGAGAATTGAAATATGTTATTTAAAAATTGAATGTAACATTCAATGATTAATGTGTTTTTATATGATAAGTTAAAAATTGGTGAGATACATAGATTTCTTTTTGGCAAAATCTGATTTATTTGCTATAAGATGTTAATTGCTTCTTTTTTCTTCCCAAATGAGTGACTAGTGACTGTGGTCAAAGTAATTTCTTTTAATGTTATTCGAAATTAGAGGTTACCCGTGCTTTAATGAGGGGACACCTTAGTTGAACTTTTGACGACTGAACTCAAACGTCTTCATGATGACCATTTTCACAAATTAAGTTCTTAACTTCTTCAATTACACCCATAATAAGGATCAATCACTCTTTTGTTGACCAAAAGATGTTCATTTTATACACCTCTGTGCATCAATACTAGTTCATAGTTTCCAAAACTTTAGAGGTTACCCATGCTTTAATGAGAAGACACCTTAATTGAACTTTTCGCAACTAAACTCAAACATGTTCATGAAGACCATTTTCGCATATTAAGTTCTTAACATCTTCATTTACACTCATAATAAGGAATATTAATACTTTAATTCACCCAAATATGTTTATTTAATACACCTCTGTGCATTAATATTGGTTCTGACCTTACAAACATCAAAGGTTACACGTGCTTTAACGAGGGGACAACTTTGTTAAACTTTTGGCGACTGAGTCAGATGTGTTCATGTGTTCATGTGTTCATTAAATTGTCCACCATTCACAGTAACTCCTTTTCCAGCCATGAATGTTGGAACTTTCAAACTCTTAAACAAAACAACAAATTCATGTCAGCAAACAATCCACGAAAAACAACCAACCCACCCATCCACTACTCATTCAAAACGAAAACATTTTCAAAATATGTTCACAACCCATCTTTCTCGACACCATACACTAAAGAAACAAAAATATTCAAACATAAAAACCCTAAACAAAAAACTAAACCGTGAAACCCCAAAAAAGTCTTTCTTTTTCATCAAAAATCCAATAAAAGACAAACCTTTACTCCACAACCATAAACCTCAAACGAAAATCATATGTCAACGAAAAATAAAACCTCTAAACGACCAAAAAACTTCTTTTCCCATCAAAAATCCATAGAAGATGAACCTTTACTCCACAACCATAAACCCCAAACAAAAATCATACGTCAACAAAAAACAAAACCTTTAAACGACCAAAAAAACTTTCTTTTATATTCAAACATCAGAACCCTAAACCCCTAACAAAAATCATACCTTCTCAAAATCCTAAACCGTGAAACCAAATAAAGGTCTTTCCTTTTCATAAAGAACACCATAAAAGAACAAACTTTATTCCACAACACTAAACCCTAAAGGAAAATCATGCAAGATGCACCTTTAAACAATAAAATACAGTTTCTTTTCCATGAAAAATCACATAAAAGATGAACTTTTAACAACCAGTCCAAACAACGAAAAGAAAAACAACCACGGAGAAGATGAGAGACGAGAGCACAAACAACGACGACAACGAGTATGTGGAACAAGAAGATCAAAAAATGAGTGTGACAAGCGTGCACGTAGGGCGACGAGAGCGAGTGTGTAGAATGTGAGGAAGGAGAAAATGAGAATACAAGCTCGGAGGGCGACAAGAGCAAGCGTGTGGAAGGAGAAGATGAAAAGGCGAGAATGAGGAGGCGCTCCAAGCTTCTGCATTTTCAGTAATGAAAGGCAAAAAACCCAAATTGCCCTTAGGGGTAACGCTATCCTCACTTGCCAAAAATGACCCTGCCACGTAAGGTGCCTTGATAAAAATACCCCGATGTCAAATGGAGGTTGCCACGTAGTGGTGTCAAAGAAACATTATTCTTTCACGATAGTAGTTGGAGTAAAGAAGTCCACTATCTTTCTTGAAGGGCACTAAAAGAGGGAGCGTTTGCAATCCTCATTTCAGCGTTGCACATTGGGTCTCCTTTAACCAAAACGGTAAGTTGGTGAAGGGCATGGAACCTTGGGAAGGATTGGACATCGATGACACTGAACTTCAAATGTTTGTTCGTCGCTGCAACTCCACCACCAATCTAATCCCAGGGCCAGCGGGCAATGTACAAGTCATTTTACTGAATTGAAACTCCTCACAACCAAAGAACACACAACACTTTGTCAGATGCATCACCACCGAGATTTCAGTACCCATATATGGGAATGGACACAGAAATTTATCGGCTTTCATGGTAAAATTCTTTCACCCTACAATAACATATTGGATTCCATTATCATGTTTGTATTTTTGTTTGAAAGGGTTGTTGAGTGTACAATGTGGAGAATGTCTCAACCTTGTCAACCAATTCACTGTGCCATTGGAATTCTTCAAGACTGTGCAAAGGCCTCTTTTGCGCGCCAATCAGGGAGTCTTTCTTAACTATTCTTGATCCCTTTTGTATCAAGATATGCGTTGATTGTTTGTAATTCTTTAAAACACTTGAATGTTCGTACTGTTTTAGGCTATAGGACTTAGCCTTGTGTGTTTGCTGAATTGATTGGGGGACTGTAGGGAGTAGTTGATCAATTCAGTGGGTTTCTTGATTCTTACAGGGAGTAGGAATTGTGTGATTGATTGTAAATTGAACAATTAATTGATATAGTGAAACTTTCTTTGCTTGAGGGGCAAAGGAGACTGGACGTAGCCCTTGAGGAAGGGCGAACCAGTATAAATGACTGTGTTCTGCTGTTCTTGACCTTACTCTTTCATTTCTAAACTGTTCTTGCGCTGCTCATTGAAATTAATTGGTAATAAAATTGATTCTTGATAATCTTGAGCAAACTTGGTTTAAATTGCTATACTGCTCATTGGGTTTGGTCTTTGTGATTTGAATAGGGTATAACTTTGCCTTTACAAGGTTATGTA
>Ga0209489_108276_pt1 | contig 14430 bp, 9 predicted proteins | sample SiratrowhiteBW_FD_187527 | JGI IMG/M metagenome (GOLD analysis project Ga0209489, IMG submission 187527) | Root nodule microbial communities of legume samples collected from California, USA - Siratro white BW (SPAdes) (version 2) | ecosystem: Host-associated > Plants > Roots > Nodule | place: USA... | reverse complement strand
ATTTTTATATATATATATATATATATATATATATATATATATATATATATATAGTGTGAGATTGAAGAGTAAGTGAAAACAATTGTAAAACCTCCTCCTTCTGAGAACATATACTCACCATTCCCCATTTCACCACAAAGGCTTCTTACAAATTCAGTGCTACAACATCCTGTAAAATCACCTTTCCTACCACCAAATTTGCCAGAACAAACAACCACTTTTGGAAGAAAAAATAAAGAAAAAGTAGTGGTTGTTTCTCAGATTACACCTTAGGAAGAAACATCTCCTGAAGAAAAGCCATTACCACAGCTGATGGCGACACTCAAAGAAGAAGTTTTTGTTGCAAAAAACTCAAAAGAAGAATATGAGGAAGCCTCGGATACTTCAGAACCAAAAGACACAAAAGCCTCATCAAAAAATAATTCTGAAAAAGAATTTGCAGATCTATCAAAAATATTCATGGCGTCCCATGAAGAAATCCCCGGAGCATCCACTTCCAGATTACACTCACAAGAGGTAAACACTCCGCCACAAAGAATTGCTGGGACACCACTATTCTCACTGGATGATATCCCTTGATTTCAAAGCATGGATGGATGCAAAAATGATAGATCCAGATGCTGACAGATACCGAGTCATCAAAGAATTTTGTGCCCGAATGACCGGAACCCTGAAAGAATGGTAGCAAAGCATAGGTACAGTAAATCAAGACCAGCTTCATCGATTTGAAAGCACAGATGCAGTAATCTCTACAATTCATTTTGAGTTTCTCGAAAATGTTGATATAGTGAACAAAGAGATCTGAAAAGAATATTTCGAGATGAAGTGTTGTTCTTTAAAACTCAGGGACATTGAACGTCATTTCCAAAGAATGCAACAAAGGTTTTACTAGTTGAATGACTACAATGATCCAAGTTTGAAGAATACATATGTAAGTTCACTTCCTGAGGAAATTCAAGGAGAAATATACAGAATGCTAAACATGCAGAACAAAGAAATTACTCAGCTAATGCTTGGAGAAATTCATCAGACATGTATTGTTGCATTAGACAAATTATGCAGCCAACAACAGCTCCTTGAAGGGATTATGAAAAACCAAAAAAGATACTCTAAAACATGCAAGAAAAAGTACATGGAGATAAAATGTAAGAAAAAGGACTGCTCCTGCAAAAAGTCCTTTTCAAAAGGAAGGAGTTTCATGAAGCACTCCAAACACAAGAAAAGATTTAAGGGAAAAGAAAGGTAAAGTTTTTCAAGCCCAAATCTTTTGAATGAAAGAAAAAGGGCACAAAGTGTTTTATCTGTGGAAAGCCAGGCCATTTCGCAAAATCCTGCCCAAATAAAACAGAAAAATCTGCAAGACTCGTTCAGACTCTGCAAATCACAAAAGAAGATGTGGAGTAACTCTACAGTGAACATTAGCCTAACAGCTCCGAGATGGAGGGCTACATAGTCAAGAGCCTTCCATTGTTTGATCAGTTCTTTGCTGATTTCCAGATCTACATATTGTTCTGCACTAGTAGCATGCAGTGCTACTTGATCCATTCGAGAGCTTTGGATGTACTCTCGACATCCTTTTCTTGGTGTAGAGATCAGTTTCTTAATGGAAGAGATCAATTGGAATTCTGATTTGTTTCGTCGAAAGACGTTATAGGGGCTAAGAAGAGGAGGTAAGGAGTGTTCGATTTGGGATTCTTCTGGAATATGTTAGAACTCTATGAGATTTCCTATTTTTGAGGAAAGAGTCTTTTTACAGGAGTCTGGAATAGTGAGTTTTGAGGAAAGGGTTATAGGGTTATTTGAAGAGGATGGTTGATCCATGATAAAGAGTTTCTCTCTCTCTCATCTATTCACTCTTTTCTTATATAATGTACCTAGATTTTTAGAAAGAAGTATTTCTAGATATATATTTAGTTTCATTTGTTCCCTTTTACCATTAAAATTATTTTGTAAATCAAAATTTATAATTTATCCTATGTCAGTTTTACACTTTTCTAATTTAGTTCTTCAGCATTTAATATAGTGTTTGATTATTTTATAAATTAAAAATACTAAGTTAATATGTATAATATTTAAAATAAAAATATTATCACAAAAAAGCATTAACATTAAAGTTTTAAAGTTTAACAAATAAATGTATCCATGCACTACAAAAAAAAGTCAAATTATCTACAAAAATTACATACGGATGAAAATCCGTATGTAAAATTTATATTACATATGGAATTTTATCTATGGATTTATATTCGTATGTAAAATCAGCATTACATATGGAATTATCTACGGATTCAAATCTCTATATAAAATCAATATTACATACAGATTTTTATATACGGATTTACATCCAGGATATTACATACGGATTTAATCTGTATGTAAATTTATATGCAATATAATCTATACTAAAACTCAACATTACATACGAAATTACATACAGATTTTTTTCCAAGGTATTACATACGGATTTAATCCGTATGTAAATTCATATATAATATAATCCATATTAAAAATCAACATTGTATGAAATTACATACGAATTTCTATCCAGACTTATTATATAAAAATTAAATTCGTATAAAAGTTCATATATAAATATTTATATTATTATTATTAACATTATTATAAATATTATTATTATTATTAACATTAATAATATTATTATTAATATTATTGATATTATTATGTTATTATTTCTGTTGATATTATTATTATTATTATTATTATAAATATTATTAATAATGTTAATATTAGTATTATTATTAATTATAGAAATTATAATTACAATAATAATAATAATAACAACAATAATTATAATAAGAATGCTAATAATCATATTATGATAAAAGTGTTGCTCTGGTTTAGTGGGAAGTTCAGTTCTGTTGGTGCATGTGGAACTTGGGTTCGAATCTCACCTGGTGCACATTGTTAATAATAATGTTAATAGAAATAATTCTAAAAAATAAATATACTAAAAGTAAAAAAAATAATTTTTTTAAACAATATTCGTTACAAACTAACTAAACAATATTCGTTACATACAGAATAAATCCGTATGTAATATTCTGTCGGTAAATTACATACGTATGTAAAATGATTACATACGGATTTTTGGTTACATACGTATGTAAAATGATTACATACGGATTTTTGGCTATTACATACTGATTTTGCCCATATGTAATTTCAATTTTTTTTGTAATGATGATAATATAATAACAAATTTATATGATTATACCATAATTTCTTATTCATGGAAATAGATTATAGTGATACACAATATATATTGGTATATATTAATAAATGTATTTCCACACTTAATATAAAATATAAGTACAGGTTACAGTGACACACTCTATTTATAGTTCAATCTCATTCAAAATTCACGTTAAAATTAAGTATGAACATAGATTAAAAAAGTTTATAATTACAGGTATTATGTAAGAGGATATTGTTTGTCTCACTAAAATGTTAATGTTACATATTTTTTGTGATGTATACTTACTTACTTTACAATAATCAAATTTGATATATTGTATATATCAAAATCAAAGTAACTAATTCTTTCAAATATTCTTTGACGAAGATAAAAATATAATATTAGTTGAATTATCAAAATATTTTCTAATTAATGAAAGTATCTATGATCTATTATAACATATCAAATGTTAGACAAAAATAAAGATCTATTATAACATATCAAATGTTAGACAAAAATAAAAGTATGCACGTATATGTAACAAGTTCCATGGAATAACTATTGAAAGGGAAATTATTTATTATCGAGGAAGAAATTCACTTACAGACATTTCATTAATAGAGAATGAAGTGGATCCGGTTATAGATTGACTAGAACTTGATTCTTGTGTAAATCCTTGTCGATCCAGTCTACTAAATGCAGGTTCTTGTGGACTTGGCAATTCAATTAAGTAACTACTAATATATGAAACAATTTCTGCCATTGTTGGTCTAGCATTGGGATTTGGCTGAACACTTAACAAACCAATATGAATGCATCTAATCACTTCAGTTTCAGAATAATTTTCTTTAATACTTGGGTCTAGTATACTATGTGTTGCATGATCGTTCCATTTTCTCCAAACCTATATATAACGATTTTTTAAATTAAAATTCAGGTCAGTACACAACTCCTAATTGAATCAATTTGAATAATAATTAAAAATGTAACATAAAAGAAATTAAATATAATACATAAGAACTAAATTGCAAGATTTGATTTCTATACTCACATCGCTTAAGAGCTGATAGACCATTTGATTCGGTGCATCTAAACTTATATTCTTTTTTCCAGTAATGATTTCTAGAATCATAACTCCAAAACTAAAAATATCTGATTTATCTGAAAATTGTCCCAAGAATAAATATTCTGGAGACATATAGCCACTACAAAAAAATATTAATTTAGTCAAAACAATATTTCTCAACAAAGTAAAGAAACTAAATATAAGAAATAATATTGTATGTTTAGAACTTACTGTGTTCCAGCGATATTGTTTGTACACCCTTGATCTTGATTTATTTCAACAATTCTAGCCAAACCAAAATCTGAAATTTTTGGAATCATATTTTCATCTAATAAAATGTTACTAGGCTTAAGATCTCGATGTATGACTTTGAGTCTAGAATGTTCATGTAAATAAAGAATTCCATGAGCAATGCCTCCTATAATATTGTAACGTTCACACCAACTTAACAACTTTGATCTTTGAGGATCTGCAAGTTTAATTAACCATCATAAGTGTAAAACATGATTTATAATCTATAAATTGAGTTAGCTAAATATTGCAACAACAAAAAATATACATAAACCTAAACATAAATTAAGATATTCAAGTGTCATACCAAATAAGTAGTAATCAAGGCTCTTGTTAGGAACATATTCATAAATAAGTATTTTATCCCGATCTTCAAGACAAAAGCCAACAAATCCCACAAGATTTCTGTGTTGAAGTTTAGCTATCGATAAAACTTCATTTTTAAACTCATTTTCTCCTTGAGTAGAGCTTATTGAAAGTCGCTTTACCGCTATTTGTCTTCCATCAAGAACACCCTAAAAGGCAAATCATTATTTATGTGAATAATAAGAACACAATGTAAGGATATGTGACATTTTCTTACCTTGTAAACTTCTCCAAATCCGCCTCTACCAATTCTATTCTCCTGCGAAAAGTTGTTGGTTGCTACCTCAATTACAGCTAAATTGAATTGCAAAGGCTCTAAAGCTACACTTTCATGACCAACTGGATCAAATATATATGAATTAATTAATTTAAATGGCTAAATTTCCTGAAACTTAAAAGACAGATTTTACATATTTTTTCTAAATACGTACATTGTTCTCTAAGAATTGTCTTTGCACTTTTTCTTCTTTTTCTCTTTATCAAATAGGAGCTTATCAAATAGTAGCCAAAAAAAAAGAGTGCCAGTGAAATAATCGTGGGTACAATAATAAAAATCATTGTACGAGATTGGCCTTTTTGCTTTTCTGCAAAACAATCAACATAGGTCGTTCAAACGGAATATTAATAGAGAATTAATTATGACAAGTCATAATATATCAATAAAGTGGTTTTCCTTTCACCTTGGAATTATACTAATATGACACATTCTAGTCACATTTAGATTTGAATCAGGAATCTAATTTAAAGCTTTAAAATAATAAATTTTTAAGTCTTTCTTAACTAGCTTTTAGTTTTTCTACTTTAAACACAACATCTAATAAACTTTCTAAAAGAAATTACCTTTATGCTATTTTGAATCCTATACATTGACCCACTTTTGAGAACTTTCATGTAACTTTCACAATAAAAAAAGAAGTTTTTAATAAATTGAAATACTAATTTTTTTGGCTCCTAAAAGATAAATCATTTTAATTTTAATTTCTCCAGTTTGATTGTATTTTTTTATCAATAATTTTTTGTCCATTGGATTAAATGGGATTTTGTTCCATCTTTTATGCATATTGACCTTGCTAATAAATACTTAAGTGATATCGTTTTCGAAAGACTAGGTAGCAAGTATTTTTTATATCATTTTAACACCATTTTTGTTAGGATTTCAAGTATGGATAAGTTTCACATTGAGTAGAAATGAAAAAGTTGAGTAACATATGAGAAAAAAAAAACTTAAAAACTCAATGATTTAAGGTTTTGGGTTAAAGATGGTGTCAATCTTTTATGGGTTTGGCTTAGGTATCATTCTTGTTTGGAGATCTCCTGGTGTTTTCCTTCTCGATTTTACCAAGAGCGGTATCAAGTCTCTAATATCTTTAATTATATTTTTGCATCACCCATATCACAATTATAATTTAAACCTATAAGGTATTAGGGTGAAGATAGATATGAAACCACATGAATTAAAGAAATAGATGACTCCAATCCAAATCAAGTATCAAAGTCGAAGACACTCACTTCCATCTACCTTTCAATAAATGAAAAAGCTTTGCAACTAGAAGCTTTAATTTAATAATTGTTATATTATCTTCAAATTTGAAGGACAATGAATAAAATTTCTTTAAGATTTTCATAACCGTCGACCCTCAAGCTTGTAAATACACTTCCAACTTTCATTTAATCTTTTATATTATCTTGATCGCACGATGATCCTGACTACCATCATGATCACCTTTGCGTTGTTCCTCTTTAAACTATAACTTTGGAAAATTTAGGATCTCCGACTGTTTTTAACTAAGAAAGGAAGGAGGTGAGCTTTGCAAAGGTACTTGTGACAAATGGTTGTTGAGACTAGTTTACCATACAAGTCGTGGGAACACTTCACGAATCACATTAACATGTTTGACTCAATTGACACTTCAAGCAATGTGTTGGTGGTATGAGAAAATAAGTTAGAGATTAAATTGTAAGTTAGAGATTAAATGGAACTTTGTTCTGATTGATTTCTTTTAATATTTTTTCTTTGTTTTATTTTTTGAAGTTCAAAGGTATTTTACAAACTATAAATAAATCTTATAATTCTACAAGAGTATTTAACCAATTACATATACAAAGAGTCACATATATACTATTAAATATTTGAATAGGTTCTTAATATACATTTAATATTCATATCTTCATTAAATTTCTAAAAATATGTTATTAAACATTTTCTCCTTACTATCTTCCTAAACTCCTAGAGCTTCTCTTATTTTATTTTCTTTTAAAACTTTCCTTCAATCTCTTCTCCCACGACTTTCTTCTAAACATTTTTGTAATTGTTTCTTCAAAAAAATTGGCTTTAAATACAATATACCTTGTATGCTCTTCAACTTTTAAAAGTTGAGCTTGGAGATGAAGAACTTGAAGTTGAAGTGGGCGAGAAACTTGATGTATTTGGGAGTAATTCCTCATTTTCTCATTCATCATTCTTTGTTACCTCTGTTGTAAAATAGTTATTTGATATAGTTTTCTCATCTACCTTTTCTTCTTGCCAATTTTTATAAGTATCTCATAAATATAACATCTTAACTAATTATTATCTTTTTCTTTTTCTTTTAATTTGTAAAGTTTTAAACCATTTTACATGCAACTACAACAAATAAATATGTATCTCTTACTTGATTATTTTGCTTTTGTTCTCTTTGGTTTTGGAATTAGAAGCTTGATTTTAAAATTTAATTATACTAGAAACTAAGTTGGTAATGTGTAGTTCAAGACTAACACATTACATGCTATGTCAAGGTATATCTGACGTTATTAAATTGGGAAAGTGATTAAAGAACTAAATAAACCAATCATCTTCAATTTCATAGACTATTTTAATAATTTCAAATAATGATTCACTTTAGTTGAAAAAAAAAAGCAATAAAAAAAAGCAGGAAATTAAATAAATATTTCCGAATGTACTTTACCTTGACGAAGAGGTGATGGAGAAGTGCCGTTAATCGAACTAGGCCCTCTGTAAAATTGGAACAATTCAAACCTGACGTTGCAGCTTGGATAAAGAACTCTTCCCCCGACGCTTCCCAAGTTTGACCATGGAATTCTTCCATTAATGTCTGAGATACAGCCCTCACAGTCATCACTGGACAAATCCTGCGTACACTGCCCAAGAGTATAAAGGGTCTGTAAATCATTCAATTTTAATGATTTAGTCACATATTTCTCTTTACTATTTCCTGTTGCCTTTGCCAGATTCGCTAAAGTAGTTGATAATATGTAAGTGAAGAAGTCTTGGCCAGGGATGGGGGTGGATGTAGCGGTAACATTCAACCTTTGAAATGTTGGACTTTTTCCCACGTGGGAGAAAAAATAGGTAGTGGAATAGCGCAGCATGCAATGGCTGAACCAAATTATAGCCTCTTGAGAGGAATTGCAGTGTGAAGATAAATAACGGGTTGCGTTTAGGACGCATCGTTGACAGAGTTGAGAGGGAAGGTCACCACGGCACATGAAGAGCCCATACACATTTTCGTCAACACTGTCCTTATAGAATGATTTGGTGGCATTGGAAGACAAATAAGAGAGCAGGGTCTTGAGATCCTTCTCGAAAGTGCTGTCAGCAGTTGCATCAGTTGAGCAATTGTGGTAAAGATAAGTTGGATTTTGGGAATCTTGTGAATCTGCGTCTGAAAAATTGGACGCAGGAACAGGAACCGACGGTGGAGGATTTGAAGGTGAGTCCGAGGGAAGACTGGAGAGATAAAAAGGGTACAGTTCATACCTAACAATACAACTGGGATATAAAACTGTTGCCCCTTGTCTCCCTCCACAGCACTGTTGAAGGTCCCCTATGGCTCCATCCAAACAGCTTCTGCAATCATTGGCTATCAAGTCCGGAGTGCACTGCGCCAGACAATAAAGCTTCTGATAGCCAGACACGTCTGCATTCTCTGTGGCAAACTTCTTGCCACTGATAGGACGAGCTGCTTCATCTGCAGTTTTGTTCATGGTCCGAAACAGTAAACGGTTGAAGCTTTCCTCGTTAGAGATTTTGGCAACGTCGATTTGGAAAGAGCTAGGTCTAGTGTCCAGGGTGGAGGTGGAGAAGAATGAGCGGTTGGAATAACGAACAAGGCACTCATTGTACCAAATGAGAGCTTGGTGGGACGAGGAGTAGGATTGTTTTAACTCTTGTGCTGCTTTTTTGACGCATTCTCTACAAGGCTCAGGGGGAACGTCGCCCCTGCACATGAACAATCCAAAGACTGAGTCTGAGGGGTTTTCTCCAGGGACTGTGGTTTTGTTGAAGCCGTTGTTAGTGGCGGCGTTAGATAACCTCCATAGGAGCGTCTTCAGGTTGGATTGGAAGACACTGCCGGCAATTGTGTCATCGGGGCTATTTCGGTATAGATAGTCAGAGCTATAGTCTGTGTCTGCCTTAGTAGTTGAAAAAGTGAGGAAGCTAAGGAAGAGAAATCCATAGGAAGCCAAAGCCATGGTGTGTTAGCGTCTCTTGCTAATGGTAAGGACTTAAGTAAACCATTATTGTGTGGAAAAAGACGGTGAACAAAATACTTTTAATAATTGAATAAAGTTATATAGTTTTCCTTCCTTTGCGAAAGCAAGTCAATGAGGAGTCAAGTGGAAAAGATAAATGAATAATGATCGATTGATTTGCTAACTTTGGCATCCGATCAAGAGGTGATCAAAAGCTTATTCAAAAGAAGTGTCTAACGTGTATGATGACGTTTAAGGCTAATCAAATGGATTGGAGCACCAACACGTATGCTTTCTTCAAATCCTTTAACAACCACAATATCTATACTTTCACATCCACTAAAGAACTTCCACTACTTTTTCACTGTACATTACCATGCTTTTCCCTTGCCATGTGCATTTGGAGAAGGGAAACAATACTTTCACACCCATCCTTTTAAAAAGTCAATCACTTTACAATTAACTTTAATAATATAATAATATACAATGTATTTCGAGTTAAAAAATAAAATAAAATATAATTAAAATATTAAAATACATTACCTTTTTGTTATGAATGATCTAAAGTATAAAAAATTTAATCATATTTCAGCAGGTTATTAGCATAGATAGTGCTTCCCATGTTATTAAAGTTATATATAGACTAATGGTAATATTTCTAAGAATATATGAGTAATCAAATTTTAGATTTTTATTTTATTTTTAGATTTTTTATTTTATTTTGAAATAGTGTGGTAATAGTTTAGAACTGAAAATGTCTTATATCCTGTAAAAGTGTTTTTATATATATTTTTTTTAAATTGGTTCAATTGCTGGTAGGGAGAGTCCTGGTTTTGCATCTTGTGAATATATTTTCAAGAGTATTCGTGGGGGAATATGTAGCTTTTCTATTTTCTTATGTATATTCAGCATGATGAAACAATGAGTCTCATTTTGACTATTAAATATACTGAATTATAGGGTTTTAAAAAAATTTAGTTAGATTGTGATTTTTTTTTTCTTTGTCAATTTTTTGGTTTAGGTCATAGTATTTTTTGGACTCTTAAAAGTAAGTGTTGTAAGTGTTTGTAAATTTATATTACAATAGATTTTAGAATGATTGGTATCTTTAGAAAGGATAACAGAGGATAATAGTTATACTAACAAATTGAGTAATTTAAGTGTGAAAAAATAGAATTGAATTTGAGTAATATGTTTTTTTAAGTCAACTAACTTTTTTTTTATAAGAAGTTTGTTATTTTTTCACATTTTAATGTGATCTCATACTTTTTATTATTTATTCATTTTATTTTTTTATAATAGTTTTTTCATATAATAAGATATAATTGATGAGTTTTTACGTATCAACCTAACTAATCTTTATTAAATAAAATATTAAAATAAGTGACTATTTGTTTCGAGAAGGTGTGAAAGTATTTAAATAATGAAGATGATAAAAAAGGAAAGAGATGTGACAGAAAGGAAAAAAAGACAGAAAGAAGATGAAGATGAAGAGAAACGTTAAAAATATCTTTATGAATAGTTACTAAGTTAGGATTATATTCTTGAATGGTCACTTGGACCACTTTCTTATACGATGAGGGTTAAATTAAACCTTTCTTTTACTGAAATTGATGCTTCTTACAATTTTTAAATACTTTTTACATTTCTATGAGGAATGTTTTATATCAATTAAAACAAAGAATTAGGATTGATACTCGCCATGTAAAATAAAAAAAAAACTTTAATTCATGTTATCGATGGAGAATATTTATGGATTAATTTCTGTTGGAAAACCTAGTTAACATTATTAGGGTTTCATTTTCTGAACACGGTTTTTCTTTTCTTTTTTCTTTCACGATATTCCAAGTCAAATTTACTTAGGAGGATCAACTTTAGTATCACTTGAACCCTGGGTGAATTGAAGTAAGTATATGTAACATTAAATTTTATATAAAAACTAGTAAATGTATGTTTTCAAAATGATAAAATAATATATAATAAAAGTATAATTAAATAGAAAGCAAACAGAGATACATTAATAACAAAAATAATAACTATTTACTTTTATTTTCTTTTAAAATAATCATACTGTTGTAAAACTCTATCAAATTAAACTAAATTAGCTTACTAAATAGCTTTTTAGTAAAGAGTGATCAACAATGTTGAAGACCAGTAAAAACCTAAAGTGAGATCATAATCACATGTGTCAGTCAGGCAAGAATAGATCATGACACTGCATAAAACCCAAACTATAGACCAACATTTACATCCCTCCCCAAAAGCTTCCAGCATCCTCTACCAAAGGAGTATGGTTGTTAGAATTCATGCTAAATTTATTCCAAAATTTCTAGTTAACGATAGTCTATTAGCGTAATGATAATTGTTTGGGGTTATATCCACTTGAGAAAAACTACGACTGGTTCATTGTAATTGTGAATGCGAACCAAGGTGTTGTTGTTTTGAGGAGCAAACCAAATTATGAGTTAAAGTTTATTGCTTTTGAGATTACTTGTTACAAGGTTAAGTGGTTGAAAAATCTCTTATGCTTGAGTATATAAATTGAGAATTGATGTGACAATTTAAATGCGTAGGAAATAGAAATGTTTTGCACATATGAAGTTTATAATGGATTTTGTAGATCCCTTTGATTTCAACTCCTAAGAAATAAACTATTAAGCGAAGAGAGGAATGAGACTTAAATTATTTGAAAGCAAATAAGTGATTATAATCTTTTATGATTAGAGATTCAATAAGGTTCTTATGAGTAAGAAAAAGTTACTTGTCTTAGTGATATAATCCATAATTGTTAAGTGGGATTGCTTGAGTGAAATCTTAAAAAGATCTTTAGAACATTCATGAATATTAAGTTAGGATACGATTGCTTAGCACCATATAATAATAACAATAAGAATTATGGGGGTTAATGTGACTAATAGACTTCTAAAAGACTCTATCATTTAATTTTATATTGACTTATTTTCACTTGATTCTTCTATGTGAGTAGTAAATTTTAATGTCAAATCAATATTTTCTTTTCATTCTTGTTCATCAAGTTTACTAATTTCAAGTTCATGCTCTCTTAACTTTCTAAACAAAAATGTTCTATTCATGGTAGAGAAAAATTTCAACTCGAACAACTCATTTGACAAAAAATAGTAGACACATCTTGTGACTCTAATATTCAATATACTTGAGGAATTTTTTTATTCAACTCTTCTTTTTTCAAACTATTTGTCGAAGCTCGTGAAATGATTAATAATGTGTATGAATCTTTTCTTGAAATCTAAAATTATTTTACCTTATTGCATTTTATACATCTCATATTCTTGTAATGAGTATGTTTTCATTCTCTCTTTACATAAGTTATACCTTCATGTATTACTTTTAAAGTATCTCACATCTCTTTGACTTTCTAACAGGGAAAATTCATCAAGATTTCATGCAAAATAATGCTTTCTACTTTAAAATCATATTAAGTTCTTTTACTTTCAACATTATTCACATAATCCTAAGGTATCTTTTTCAACACCCCACTAAATATAGGTGCTTGTTAATTGAGGCACTTTCAACAAATGGTAACTATTCTCAATCATATTTAAAAATATTTCAAGAATTAAGTGTTGATATCAATTACTAGAAATATGAACTAAGTTCAAAAGGAGTGAATTTAACTTTTAAAAGATTTTGAAATTGGATGAATATTTTTCTTTGAAACAAGATAACCTTTAAAGAAAATTAGTTTGTATCTCCTGAAGATGTCAACACTAATGCTCATTAATTTCCACCAGCATGCAATCAAATGTTCAATTCAAACACAATTTGTAGTAGTAAAAGAAAGAAGGAAAACGATAAACGTTATTTTGATTCATCATTATAAGAGAGTTACATCTAATTATCTAATCATCTTTATTAGATCAATCCATTATACTTTCAAGTTTTTCAAGACTCGCGTAAGAATATAAGAAACAACACACAATCACTAAGATCTTGAACGCTAAAAGATCTTTTACAACCACACATGTTGTGAAACCTTATCACAAAGGACACCTTGATCACTTTGGTCCAGAACAAACACATCAAATAATGAAAAAGAAGGAGCAATATCACTTAGACAAATTATATCAAAAAATAAGAAAAAAAAGAAATCAAATTTATCTTTAATGTGATTTCCATTTATACCTTGAAATCATTTGTTTTATCAATAATAAAGAATATTATAAATATTAAGGCAGAAGAATTATCTCAACTCAACAAACAAAAAAATAGTTTTTAGTTCGTAAAGCATATACATCAAAACTACTCACTACGCCCCCACTTTCATCAAAAGTGGTTCCAAAAAAACATAACAGCACACATTGTACTACACTAACAACCTACGAAGTTAGAGCAATGTTAGGTTGACACTGCTACGTGGCATACCTCCAGTTGACACCGCTGACATGGGAAAAAATATGAATATTTTATGCCAGCGTGGAAAGTGGGATATTTTCAGAATTCTAAAAGCCCGCTTCTCACTCTGCAGCGCTCTCCCGCTTCTTCGTTCCCACTCTCAGTCGCACTCTCTCACTCTGCAGCGCTCTCCGTTTCTTCGTCTCCCGCTTCTTCGTTCGTTCTCGTGCTCTCACTCTCGCCCTCTTCACTGTCTCTCTGTCGTCTGAGAAGGCTTCTCTGCGCTGTGAAGGTCTTCGCACTGTACAGGTCTCTGCGCTCTGCGTCTTAGCAAAAGATTGGTTTTTTATTTCGTTTATGTTTGAAAAGCATGTAAAGGTTGTTGTTTTAAGTGATTGCTGATGCAAAAGGATGTTTTTTTTTTTTTTTTTTGTGAAATGATTTGCGTGTAAAGTTTTGGTTTTTATTTGGTTTTTGATGGAAAATGAAGTCTTTTTGGTCGTTTAACTGTTCTGTTCTGGATCTGAAAAGGTTTTTGCATTTAGGGTTTGATTTCTGTTTGTTGTTGAAGTAAAGTTTGTTCTTTTATGTCATTTACATGATCCTTCTTCGTTCTTGGTGGAGAAAAGAATGTTTTTTGTAAGTTTTTAGGTTTCTATTGCTTGAA
>Ga0209489_108274_pt1 | contig 14434 bp, 12 predicted proteins | sample SiratrowhiteBW_FD_187527 | JGI IMG/M metagenome (GOLD analysis project Ga0209489, IMG submission 187527) | Root nodule microbial communities of legume samples collected from California, USA - Siratro white BW (SPAdes) (version 2) | ecosystem: Host-associated > Plants > Roots > Nodule | place... | reverse complement strand
AACAATATCAAATAAATACCAAGAGTACAATTGAAGTGAAGAAATTACATTCAATCCCAAGAAGAAAAGAGATTAGCTACGCATGGTAGCCATGAATATACAACGGAAAAGGAAAAAGGAAAATTCTCGATTGCAACCGTGCTTCCAAAGATCTTCCAAAAGACGATGCCCTTTCGTTCATTCTAGCCTTCCTTTTATAAAAGATCCCTCCTGTTTGTTACCAAGTAGTTGTTATTTCATACTTCCCGCTTCGGTGGCGTTGACGCCTTCGTACAGAACTTCCTTCTCATTTAAGTGAGTTTTAGCTCAAACTCTTCCTTTAGCGCAAGCAAGAAGTCACTTAAAATCTGTTTTTCTGCTCCTTTCCTTAATTCCAGTGTTCCTTATTCTCTCTTCCTTTGAATTTCACCTAAATCTCAACTGCATTCTCTTTCCATAACCAAAAACACATTAAACAGAAAAATAACCATAAAATCCCTAACTTAAACAAAATCCCTAAAAATCCTATAATTAAAACAGAATAACTGCTAAAAATCCTAACAACTCTATACTTAATTAACCAATTATTAACAGTTATCAAAAATATATAAAACATTTCCAAATTTTTGATAAAAAATAATAAATGTTTCTCAAAAATAAATAAAGTATATCATTTCCGAAAAGGTCTATAAATATTTCCCAAAAGTTAATAAAATATCAAAATTTTGAAATTGAAAATATATAAAAAAGTTTCCAAAATAAAAAGAATAAATAAATCAGCTAAAAATAAAAAACATAAACTTTCAGAATACAAATATTAGATTCAAAATAGTTTTAAAAATAATTAAAAAATAAAATATTTTCAAAAATAGTAAAAATATTTACTTTTTTAAAAAAATAAATTTGTGAAATAGTTTCAATAATCTAAAATTTTAACAATAAAAAAATATAAAATTTTCTTTTAAAAAACAAGATTAAATGAAATTTTCAAAAAAACAAAAAAATAAATACCAACAATCATAACATGGATAGAGATAGGTAAGACCAATGTCTATCCTTGTCGGACCCAAAAAAATAAAAAAAAATATTTATTTATTTATTTTATTTTTACTTATTATTTTTATTTGCATAATTGTTATTATTTGTATTATGTTTATTAACATGTTTTCTTTTTCTTATTTATATATTTGTTTAGTTTTTTTATATTTGTTTGTTTTGTTATTTTATTTGTCTTTATTCGTATTATTATTGTTATTATTTGGGAAAAAATGACATTTTATAAAATCACACTTATTTCTATTCATTTGATTAAAGGTATCATCTTAGGACGGATGTTGTAGAGTGCTAATACCTTTCCCACACGTAACGGACTTCCGAATCTTTGAATGTGGTTAGTAGACATTTTTATTTTTGATGGTTTTTTATAGTTTTCTATAATAATGACAACTCCAATCTCTATTTAAATATTTTTTTTAAATGATTTCGTTGTTGCGACTGGCACATACAAAGTCTATGGAGAGAGATGGTGGTGAGAGGACACCATTGATCACTGACATTAATGCTAGCACAAGTACTAAGTTATATTCTGAATCTTGTAGGAATTGTATGGGAGTATTGGCTCATTGGAAGATCTCTATCTTGACTCCCAAGTTATATTCTGAATCTTGTAGAAATTATACGAGAGTATTGGTTCATTGGAAGATCTCTATCTTGACTCCCTCTTGGAATCATGTTATTTAGCATGAAAGGAACATGATTTGGCATGATGCTTTGATAAATAATTATGTTTCATTTGTAACATATGAAATAGTTTCATTTTTCTTATGTATAATATGTAGATGTATTATTGTATTCTCAGTTAGAGGACATTGATATTAATAGTCTTATCTTTGGTCGTAATGAAATTTCATTAATTTAAATCAAAGTTTACAACAACTTATATATTTGATTCAAGGAAAAATCGAAAATCCATATATCAAATACATGAATATGGATGAAAAACTTGTCAACATCTTGTACAGACCTATAGTAAAAAAGATAAGAGGTTAATACTATTTATTAAGTTTTGATTACATTATTATTAACTACTAAATAACAGGTAAAATTACCAAATTGTTTCATACCAAGTTTTTTTTTTTTAACTAAATATTATTGTTTCTTAAAAGTGATAGTTCCGAACTTATTTATTTTAAAAACAACTATTTCTATTTAAACAAACTGACCAACCAATTATCTTGATAACATAATTAATCATATAGAGAAATCAATTCAACTGATTCAACATCACTGATTATTTTAAGACTCTGTTCTTCATTTGTTTAGTAATGACACTGCACTCTCCCGCTTTATAATTCAAATCGCTTTGATGGCAAAAAGAATGACATTGGTTATATAATTAATATAATTAATTGACATGGAAGGCAAAGATCAAGTAATTATATTATTGCAGGTTTCTATTAATAACTCAACAAAATAGAAGTAAATTTTGAAGTTCACATTCTAGAGGATAATTTCAGGAAGTTCTTCCTATCACAAAATCTGTCAATTTTGATCATTTCCCTTAAAGTGGGTCAAGTTTAAACAGAGAATTCCTCCCAGGCAAAATAGACCAAAGCCATTGGCCAAACACCATAGATAGAAGAATACATAGCATCAATCGGCTTTATGGTTTATTTATATAACCTTAAATAATTCTATACAGCAAAAAAAGTATTATAAACTCTGCCTACAGCTGAAATGGATGAATATTTCAGTAAATCCTCCTTTCCTTAGCCCGTTTCCGGGAATTACTACCTTTAATCTTCCACTTTTCGTTCCCACCTGGCCGATTTTGTTCTTCAACCTATCATACATGCTTATTATTAAAGTCTAAGGATAAGAACTGGTTCACAGAACAAAACAAGTATACAACTTAGATGCATGGTTCACAGAACAAAACAAGTATACAACTTAGATGCATGAAAAAACTACATCTGAGAGATTTTTTTCCAGATGCGTTTAATATGACTAAACATCCGTCATTGTATCCTCAAATTTACATTTTCGTAGTAAGAAGTTGATATTTCATACAATAATTTACATCATTGCATCTTATTTCACCATATCAAGGAAGTTTCAACAAGTGTTCTAAGGTAACTCATAACAAGAGATAGTAATTGTTACATGTAGAACATAACTGACTCATGTAATTTACTACTGCCTTTCCAATACAAATAGATCAACTCTGTCTGTTACTTCTTCTGAAATAAACCTTCAATGGCCTTGGCCCATCTCCCTCAAAAGGCCCATTTGGGTTCTGCCATTCAGAGTCACAATGATGACGGCTTCTTCCACCCTGCACCTCCATATAACATTGGAAAGGTTCAAATTAATCTTATTATATAATTTGTAATCCAACTTTGTCTTTTACCCTATTTTCCTTTCATTCTCTTCTGCGTGTCCCTGCAGCTCCCTCACCTCCCTCACTGCCTCCGTTTTCCTACACCTCCTTCACAGGCGATTGGTTCATTATTCCTGCACCTCCCTCACAGCCAATTTTGAACTACCGTCACCGGCATTTTCCAACAAAGGGTTGTTTCTGTTGAGGAAAGAAAATCATGTGATAGAAGAAAACATATACCGGAATGTACCTAATATGGTATACATTTCTGAAAAAATATATACCGGATTACACATTCGATATTAGGATCCGGTATATGTTTTGTATATAGATTAAGTATAGTCCGGTATACAAAATGTATACCAGATCCTATAATCCGGTATACTTTTTGTAAGAAATAAAACGGATAGCAGGGCCAATTTTGGAAATAATAGAAAACAGAATCAGGAAAAGTGCAAGGAAGCCAGCTATGAATAGGTGGAGGGGAGATTTCATTTGGTAACAATATTCTGGTGAATTCCTTATCTCTCTCTCTGCGTCATAATCTTTTGGGTTATGCCTCACATTTCCTTCCCTCTATACTGTCATATTCTTTTTCTGATAAGTTCCTGGTATAATGTCTAGGTGACCGCTGCAATTGGTGATTCAGATTGAGATCCAAGAGCAATGAAAATGTTTACTTCTCTTATATGATATGGTAGCCTGTTACTGTATTGCAAATTCCATTTTTCTTTTCTGCTAAATTCTGAAATTGCATACTTTGTTATAAGACAATTGCACTGTTCCATTGAATTGCAAGTAGCTGAAGTCGAATTCTGTTTCTATTCAATTTCACTCTTCCATTTGGTGCTTTCATTGACTATTCACCATGTCAATTTCTGATAATACACGACTGAAGGTGATGGAGGTAGAGATAAAAAAATTATTTCAAATGTTTGCGGATTCAGCTGAGGAACAAAAAGCAGAATGAGCTCGTTCTATGGAAATGCAAAATCTGAAGATTGATGCTATTCAAAATGCCTTGATGCAAATCTTGCAAAATCAACAGCCTGTTTCTTCTCCAGTATATGAACATTCACATGGTGAGCACTTCAATTCAGAACAATAGTGGCAACATAGATCTCAGCAACGAAGAGTGAATTTCGAGATTCCGCGGTTTGATGGCACTGAGGCTCTAGGATGGATCTTTGTCGTCGATCAATATTTCGATTTCTTCAAAGTGCTGGAGACAGAACAGGTTGGTATTGTAGCACTCCACATGACCGGTATGGCTATTCCATGGTTTCAGATGTCGCAAAGGTCCGCTCAATTTCAATCATGGACTCATACGAAACGTGTTATTGAATTGGAATTTGGTCTTTCACTTTTTGAATCTCCTAGGGAATTGCTTTTTAAATTACAGCAACACGGCACAGTGTCTGAGTACTATTCAGAATTTGTAGCTCTAGCCAATAGAACAACTATAGAACCCCAAGATGCTTTACGGGACTGTTTCATCAGTGGCTTGCACCCTGAAATTAAGAGGGAAGTTAAAGTACAGTGCCCTCCCTCTTTAATGTGGGCTGTGAGTCTTGCCCGACTTTATGAAGACAAGTTGGCTACATCTATGAAAACCACAAACACACCTTCCCATACAAATCAATCACTCATACACAAACCTCATACCCACCAACAAAACCTCCACCTCCAAAATTAAGCTTACCAGCATTACTTCCCAACCCTAATCAACCTCCACGAAACATTAACACCAAACCTCCAATCAAATGACTTACTATGGCAGAACAACAACTCAGACGCGAGAAGGGGTTATGCTTTTGGTGCGATGAAAAGTTCACACCTAATAATCGTTGCCCCAACAAGCATTTCAGGCTCTATCAGCTTGAGCCACCTGAAGAAGACAAAGCAAACCTAGAGGAGAATGTATTACCTCAGTTGGAACACCAGGTTCTACAACATCATTTATCCTATAATGCGATGCATGACACTTCGGGCCCAACAACCATTCGAGTAAAGGCTCAAATTAATGGTTTAGACATTCAAGCATTGATTGATGGAGGGAGCTCAGACAATTTTATCCAGCCTCACATAGCTAAGTTTTTGAACCTTCCAATGCAACCAGCTCCCGGATTTAAGGTTATGGTGGGCAATTTTGACATCATGGTTGTCGAGGGATGTATTCCATCATTAGAAATTTGTCTACAGGGCTATAAGGTGCAGATACCCGAGGTCTATGTGTTGTATGTGGCAGGAGGCGATTTGGTTATTGGCACCACATGGTTGAAACAGCTGAAAACACATATAGTGGATTATGAATCCTCATTCATTCGCTTCCTACATGAAGGTCACTTCGTTACTATTTATGGTGACAAGACCACTGTTCCAAGATAGGCACAATTTCATCATATCAAACGGCTCATGAATATGGATGCTATAGCTGAAGCTTTTACCATTCAGATGCATAAAGAGGAAGATGTTGTGAAGCCTGTGTTACCACTGCCAGCAGATATGGAACCTGAATTGGTTTTACTGTTGCACACTTATGCCAAGGTTTTTGAGCATCCCTCGGGCTTACCTCCACAAAGGGAGCATGATCATAACATCCCATTGGTCCAAGGTGCTGCACCAGTAAAAGTGAGGCCGTATAGATATCCTCACAGCCAAAAGGCACAAATCGAATTGATGGTGAATCAGATGTTGGGTGAGGGAATTATACAACCGAGTAAAAGCCCTTTTTCATCACCAATCCTTTTGGTCAAGAAAAAGGATGACACTTGGCGATTTTGCACTGATTATCGTGCTCTGAACAACATCACAGTGAAGGATAACTTTCCTATTCCGACAGTGGATGAATTATTAGATGAACTATTGGAGCTAATGCATTCTCAAAGATAGACCTCAGATCGGGATATCATCAAATATTGGTGAAACCAGAAGATAGACACAAAACTGCATTCGAACTCACCAAGGATTATACGAATGGCTAGTCATGCCCTTTGGACTCACTAATGCTCCTGCCACTTTCCAATGCCTAATGAATGATATTTTTAAGCCTTATTTGAGGAAATTTTTGTATTGGTGTTCTTCGATGATATACTTGTTTATAGTTCCTCTTGGCACAATCATTTGAAACACTTAGAGTTAGTGTTACAACTGCTGAAACAGGAGTCTCTCTATGCTAAATTGTCTAGATGTTCCTTCAGAACATCAGAAATTGACTATTTGAGGCATACCATCTCTGGCCAGGGAGTGCACATGGACAAACAGAAAGTACAGGCAGTAATAGAGTGGAAACAACCTCAGAACCTTAAACAGCTCCGAGGGTTCCTTGGTCTCACTGGTTATTATAGGAGGTTCATTAAAAGTTATGTATCCATGGCAACTCCTTTTACAGAATTATTGAAGAAAGATGCTTTTCAGTGGAATAAAGCAGCTACTCTTGCATTCAATCAATTGAAAAATGCAGTAACCTCTCAACCGGTATTAACATTACCAAATTTTGAGCTTCCCTTTGAAATTGAAACAGATGCCTCGGGTATGGGCATAGGCACAGTATTGATGCAGAATAAGCATCCAATAGCCTTTTTCTCTAAGAAGTTATCACCATCAATGCAGAGGCAATCAACCTATACTAGAGAATTGTATGCCATCACGAAAGCTATTGCTGAATTTTGCCACTACCTACTGGGGAGGAAATTCATCATACGAACTGATCATCAAAGCCTAAAGGCGTTACTGGAACAAAATCTTCATACCCCAGACCAACATGAATGGCTTCACAAACTATTAGGCTATGACTTTGAGATTCATTATAAACCAGGAAATGAAAATGTTCCTACAGATGCTCTCTCTAGAAGCTACTTTGCTGCATGGTCTACACCAAATTTAGATTGGTTGCAGATTTTAAAGACTGATTTGGAACACGATGAGAAATTGAAAATGGTATTACAACAATGCCAGGAAGGGAATTAGGGTGTTACACCTTACAGTTGTAGAAATGACATTTTACTATGGAAAAATAGAGTGGTGATTCCTAGAAATAGCAGCCTCATAAGCCTTGTGCTCCAAGAATATCATGATAGCAGCAGTGGAGGACATTCTGGGGTGGCTAAGACAGTGGAAAGAATTTGCTCAAATTTCTATTGGCCTGATATGCAAAAACACATACGAGAGTATGTACTCAACTGCTAAATATGTCAAAAAGCAAAGTCTGAAACCAAATTACCTACTGGGCTATTGCAACCCTTACCGGTACCATCATAGATTTGGGAGGCAATCTGTATGGATTTCATCACTGCATTGCCTTTATCTCAAGGATTTTCAGTAATAATGGTAATTATTGACATACTCACTAAATTTGCACACTTCCTGGCCTTAAAACATGACTTCACCAGCAAATTTGTTGCTGAAGTTTTTGTGAAAAATGTGATAAAGCTTCATGGTTTCCCTCGGATCATTGTCTCGAATAGGGACAAGGTCTTTATCAGTAAATTATGGCAGCAATTGTTCAGGTTGCAAGGTACAACATTAGCCATGAGCTCCGCATACCATCCTGAGACTGATGGTCAAAGTGAAGTTCTTAACAGGACATTAGAAATGTATTTGAGATGTCTATGTTATGATAATCCAAAGAATTGGACAACAATGCTTCCATGGGCTCAGTACTGGTACAATACCACATGGCATAGCAACATCAAAATGACCCCATATAAGGCTCTTTATGGGAGAGATCCACCAGCACTCATCAAATATGAAGTGTCAGACCAAGATGAAGTGTCTTTACAAGAGATATTAGTGACCAGAGACAAGTTGTTAGACCAGCTTAAGTACAACATGTTACACGCTCAACAGTTCATGAAAAATTATGCAGATAAAAAGATAAGAGAGCTGGAGTTTGAGGTAGGAGATTTAGTATTGGTCAAACTGCAACCATATAGGTAGAATTCAGTAGCATTGAGGAAAAATCAGAAGTTGAGTATGAAATATTTTGGGCCATTTAACATTAAAAAGAAGATTAGTTTTGTTGCTTATCAACTAGAGTTGCCAGAATCTGCAAAAATCCACAATGTGCTTCATATCTTGATTTTAAAGAAGTTTAGGGGGGATCAGAAAACTCCCTACATTCCACTGCCACTACAAACAACGGAGCAAGTACCTACGTTGATCCCCACAGCAGTGGTAGATAGCAGGATAATTCTCTAAAAAGGAAAAGAAGTGCAACAAATCCAAGTTCAGTGGGGACCAGATGAAGCAATAGAGAGATCATGGGAAGTTCTTGCTAAGTTTTCGTAAGGCCTACCCCCATTCAACCTTGAGGACAAGGTTGAGATAAAAGGGGAGGGTATTGTAAGGAATAAAACGGATAGCAGGGCCAATTTTGGAAATAATGGGAAAACAGAATCAGTTAGGGAAAAATTCCACGTGGCAGAGGATCAGGAAATTAGCAGTATCAGGAGAAGTGCAAGGAAGCCAGCTATGAATAGGTGGAGGGAGTATTTCATTTGGTAACAATATTCTGGTGAATTCCTTATCTCTCTCTCTCTCTCTCTGCGTCATAATCTTTTGGGTTATGCCTCACATTTCCTTCCCTCTATACTGTCATATTCTTTTTCTGATAAGTTCCTGGTATAATGTCTAGGTGACCGCTGCAATTGGTGATTCAGATTGAGATCCAAGAGCAATGAAGATGTTTACTTCTCTTATATGATATAGTAGTCTGTTACTATATTGCAAATTCCATTTTTCTTTTCTGCTAAATTCTGAAATTGCATACTCTATTATAAGACAATTGCACTGTTCCATTGAATTGTAGGTAGCTGAAGTCAAATTTTATTTCTGTTCAATTTCACCCTTCCACATTTTTCTACAAATATATATCGGATTAGATACATTGCGGTATATAAAATTGAACCCCACCATTACAATCCGGTATTCAAACCAAAACCAAATTCGTTGACCTCACTCACGATCTGCCACCGCTTTCACCGTCACCAAACAATTAACCCACCATACCAATCACCACTGATGATCGAAAATCACCCTACGAAGAGTCAAGGAGGCACTACCCTAACCACTGTGCATTTTATTTTAAAATTTTCCATACCCATTTTGGTAATTCTATAAGGGTATTAACGTCATTGAAAAATTTATGAAGGTGCAAGGTGAGATCACGGAGGTGCAGGAAGAATCCGTCCACAATGATTTCTTGGTTTTAAATGGGTAAAGGCCCAGAGGAAGCAAACAATAGAAATCATACAAACATACAATATTAGCAACAAGTAGCCTAGAGTCTCAGACTATGAGAAGGGTTCTTGTAGACGAATTCTTTCAGCACCCCAATACCCTTGTCCTGCACCTCCATAGACTACGGGAAAATACAACTTTGCCCTTAAGTGATAAATAGGAAAAGACGATATTACCCTTCACCTCCTTCCCCTCCTACTTCAACACATATCCACTTCATTCTTGCTTTGTCCACTTCAGTTCTTCCAATCTTCCATCCGCTTCAATTTTTGTTTGGTTTGTATCTGATTCCCCAGCATCCGGTTCTTCTGTATTTGAGCTTTACTGTCAACAATCTGTAGGAAGCTTTCTCTGCGCGTGTTGTGGAACTCAAAATCGAAGATTTGGAGCAGAAGGTGGTTGAATCTGTTAAAGCTTCAAACAAGTGAAAGGTAAGAAATTTTTTATGTTAATTAGCAATTAGTGAGTAGTATTGATGATTAGAATAGTTAATTTGATGTTTGGGTTGCAAAATGTGGATCAGATGGCCTCCCATCCGGTTTACAATTTCAAGAAAATTTGTAAACCGGATGGGAGGCATCCGGTTCAGTTTTTTAATTTATTTTTTGAATTATTTAAATACTAATTGTGCACTGTCACAGTTATGGCTAGAACCAGAGGAGGTAGTTCCCAGGTTGAAGGGCGAAGAAGGCCTACAACATCAGTTCGCAGAGGTGATCGTGGTGCTTCATCTAGTGCTCCTGCTGATGCTGCTGATGCTCCTGTTGCTTTTCTTGATGCTGGTGAGGTTGTAGGTTATCCTGGGGGACCATCTGATGTCTCCCTTTTGGTAAGTTATAATCACCACGTAGCAATAAGATTGTGGCAAGGAGAGGTAAGCTTTTGTTTTATGTATTTCTTATTTTGATGTTATGTTTGATATATGAACTTTTTTATGTATATTCTTTTGTTCTTTTTTGGTTAGGATCGAGGAGTCCTAAAATTGGTCTCTCATGGAAGAAAGGTTAACAACCCCGGTCTTCCTCGTGGTGATGTTTTTGCTTTGATTGTTAATTGTGGATTGTTGCCACTATGCAACATTTGCTACGAGATCGCGGATAAGGGTCTCTTATGTGGATTTGTTGAGAGATGGCATAGGGACACTAATACATTTCATTTATCATTTGGTGAGATGTCCATTACTTTGGATGACGTGTCCTCTCTTCTTCATCTGCCTACTATTGATCAGTTTTCGATCTTTGATGAGGTAGACAATAATGAAGCACGTGCTCTGTTGGTAGAGTTGCTAGGTGTTGAAGAAGGCCCTGCTAATGTCGAGTTGTGCGAGTGTCGTGCCAATGCTGTTAAGTTGAGTTGGTTGAGAGATCGTTATTAGGTTTGTTGCGCGGAGCAACAATGGGAGTTTGCTGCAAAGGCGTTTACAAATTAAGTTAATTTGTAAACCGGATGGCCAATGGGGTGGGTCCATCCGATTTACAAAAAAACTTAACAATTACACATCGGATGGATGGGCATCTAATTTGTAAATTGTACATCAGATGTCACCTCTCCCATTTCACATCCGATTCATAATTTACAAACCGGATGACAATCCATCCGGTTTACAACTACTAAAATTTTTCTAAATCGAATGATCTTCATCCGGATGACATACTTATGGACGAAAATATACCGAAATCCAAAAATCTTATCTCTCCGTCGTTCTTCGTCGTCGATCAACACTTCCGACAAGTCCAAGAAGCTTTTCCACCGTTTAATCCACCTATAAACTTTCAAAAATCGCTCCATCTACGAACAATTACAGAAAGATTTTACACTGTATATGTACTATAGCAGTAACAAATGACATTGTTCAAACGTTTATTTTCTATTTCAAATACCATAAGGTCATTTACATCATTTCAATAGAGATAATTTTGACATTTTAAAAATTTATGAAGGTGCAGGACGAGGACATTGGGGTGCTGAAAAAATTCGTCGTTCTTGTAAAGTAAAAGTCCAAAAAAAAAGGACCCAAAATTTTCATTGCACAATATCATATCATATGTAAATATAAATAATACAAAGATGTTGGTAAGTTAGTTAGTCCTGCCCACAAATAACGTACGTTGTTGTATTCTAACCAGCTGAATCTAGATTGATTTTTAATGACAGAAGTACAGTGCACATATTCTTTGACCTCACAGTTCTCTCCTCTTTCTCTTAAACCTCCCTTTCTGTTCTGTTCTCTCTTCCCCTCTTCTTTCTGTCTTTCAACCTTTATGTTTCTTTCATCTGTCCCACCAAAATTCAACATCAAAATAGTAATAAAAAGCTAAATCCGACATGTACCTCCATTACCATATTACATGAAAAAGAAGAATCATTTACTTTAGCTATTTCTGCTTCAATTATTTCTTTTCGTTTTTAAGGTGATCATGTATGTGTGTGGGATGGACTGAATTAGAACGATAAATGTATTAATATTTCATAAGGTACCCAAATTTTGTACTTACATATTATTTAATATCTTAAAATTAAAATAGAAGATAATGCTACAAACATCATAGGATATAATTAACTTATTAAGTTCAATAATATCACATAAATCACTATATTATATATATATATAGTGCATGCCATATTCGAAACAACACTATAGAAAGAAAAGTAATAAAAAGGAGGATATTTGAAAGTCAAAATCACCTTTAATAATTTTAAATCTTTTTGTAACTCAGGGTTAATGGTTTGGGCCGGCATATTGAACCTGTCATAGATTTAAATATTACAAGATCATTCCCATTCACACTCCAACTAAGGAACAAAAGAGAACCTATAAGATAACTGAATAAAATTAGTATAAATATATTGTTATTTGTTTGATTAAAAAAAAAGTTACTACAACTACATTGAGCTAAGGTGTCTAAAAATTAATAGATGAATTTCTTCTGTAATAGTACATATTTATCTATCTTCTGTAATAGTACAACTACTACGATAGATGTATTTCTTCTATTTCTCTTTCTTCTTCTTTTTTATCTATCTTCTATCTATTATAAAAGTATATTATTTCTTTATTTTTTATACATAAAAAGGTAAAAATTTGTAAAGCCAATTTTGCAATCAAATATCTTACAAAAATTTATAATCAATCTTAATTATACCAATTAAATGAGTTATTGTAAGTAATTATTCATGGCAATAGTTATTCTCATTGAATCAAATAATATGAACTAAGGAGTCAATTAATTTTAACATGTTTACCCTAACATGATAAAGACACCTGATGATATCTTGATTTTCAAGAGAAGTTCTTAATATATTAGTTAGCATTTAATATTATAGTCTAATTATATAATTAATAATAATAAAATGTAAAATAACTTCAAAACTATGATTAAAGAGACGCCTTGACCTACTTGAGTCTATCCTAAACCAATATATTTGAATAAACATATTTTTATTCATATTCATCTGGTTTGTCAAATTAAAATATAGTTTTAAAGGAGTTCTACTAAGAAACCAGCTCAATATATCTCCTCAAACCAAAAACATTGTATTATGTATTTTGATTCTCATCCAAGAGATAAGTTAGTTATAAAAGGAAACTTTTTAATACGTTTTTAAGACCACACATATGTGTGAATCTCATTTATCATAAATAAATGCGTTTCCTAATCATGTAATTTTAAATAAATTTCATCTACATTAGAAAAATGTGTGGGTAACTTGTTTTTATATGATCCAACTTTTTTTAAAATTCGACTTGATTCAATAACTTATTTAGATGCTTTTTCAATATTATAAATAGACAAGACAAATTTTAAACAAGTCATTATGCCAAATTTTAAATAGTTGTACAAATTTAAAATAAAACACAATTTTAATTAATTATAATAAAATTTATTTTATTAATAATATTAAAATGTTAATTATAAAATATATATAAGTTTATATTATATTTAAGTGGTTTTTTTAAACTCAAATCTAACTTTTTTTTATTAAATAGATGCAATTAAATAACTGTATAATGTTCTCCTTATCCATATCCATATCATGCGCACGAAAATAACAACTTTTCAAATTGTTTAGATTAGAAGATGGATTTAAGAGAATGAATTTGAATTTATTTGAGATAAACATATGAGGTTGTTGGATTAAGAAATAGACAGTAAGATTTGAGTGAAAAATTTATAAAAATTTATAAATAATATAATGTATGTAATTGATAAAATATTTTTTAATAAATAAAATTATAGTTAAAATTAATTTAAGATACGTTCTCGAATTCAACATTTAAAGAATATTTTATTTTTTAAAATACAAACTTTTTTTGCAAACAGTATTTGACTGTGAATCCATTGTAATAAACAAACAATACTTTATGCATTACATTCTACACAAAGAAACAAAGAACTTCTTGTATTGGTCTTCTATAGTTGTAGATGGCAATGGGAAGGAGTGGAATCTTTGATCTTGAAAACCATTTTTCCTTCTATGGAGCATACCACTCAAACCCAGTTAACATTGCAATCCATGTCTTGTTTGTTTGGCCAATTTTCTTCTCAGCCCTTCTCATTCTCCACTTCTCTCCTCCCATCTTCAACCTTCCAAACTTGGAGTTTTCCCTTTGGTGGAACCATGTGACATTAGTTTGGAACGTTGGTTTCCTCGTTGCTTTGGTCCACTCACTGTTCTATGTTGCTTTGTGCCCTTTGTTGGATGGGAAGTAGCTTTGTTGCAAGCCAACTTCGGTTTTCTCTAGCTTGGAAGGTAAATCAGGTTATTCGGTTTTGCTGATATGAAATTGGTAGTATAGTTTGTCCTTTTTTTTTTTTTTTTCATTTTTCCTTTCGT
>Ga0209489_108273_pt1 | contig 14436 bp, 11 predicted proteins | sample SiratrowhiteBW_FD_187527 | JGI IMG/M metagenome (GOLD analysis project Ga0209489, IMG submission 187527) | Root nodule microbial communities of legume samples collected from California, USA - Siratro white BW (SPAdes) (version 2) | ecosystem: Host-associated > Plants > Roots > Nodule | place... | reverse complement strand
GTCGTGAGTGTTTGCTTGAAATTAGGAGCTGATATTTTTCTGTTTCAGTAGATCTTAATTAGTTGTTGACTAGTTCTTTTGAGTTGTTAACGTTTCCTATTTTTCTGTAGTTGGTTATTTTGTAAAGGCTATTTAAAGCCTATTTGAGTTTGAATAAAAAGTAGCAGAGTATTTTCCATTTTACTCAACACAAAGAGGAGCTCAAGTGCAGCAGTTAAGAGAAGCACAAAAGTGGTTTTTTTTTTTTTTTTTTTTTTTTTTTTTTTTTTTTTTTTTTTTTTTTTTTCTTTCTTTCTTTAGAGACATATAGATCACAAAGGAGAAAATGAGTGTTTAAAAAAACGTGCGGTGTGTAGGAGGAAAATATGAAGTTGTAAAACGTAAGAATCCAATCATGGACATGCTCACACGAGTGATCATACAAACTAACTCAATTCAATTTGTAGCTATTTAAAATTTTGAAGTTAGTATATGCAGATGAAGAGCTTGTTTAAGTAAAAAAAAAATATTTTTGAAAAACTTTAGTTTGTTTGGGACATTAATTAGAATTTAATATTTTTTTTTCTGAAATTTAAGTTGTTTTCATAAATTATACTTTATTATTATTATTATTATTATTATTATTATTATTATTATTATTATTATTATTATTATTATTATTTTTCAACAGCTTTTTTCATACTTACATTTATAAAGGTTTTTGTAAGTTTTTTATACCCTAACCACACTTTTTCTTTCACTTTGATTCAAATTTATACTATAAATCCACTACTGCATTTTGAAATAGAATAAAAACACATTTTAAATCTACCAAAAAAACAAAAGCACGTTTCAAACATCATCCGTGCTACTGGCAAATTTTCTCCTAATCATCTAAAACTACTATTTGTTCTCTCCACATATTTAGTCTTCTTACCATTCGTCCCTTATAATCTATCATGTTTTAATTATATGAACAAATTAAATTTTCATATTTTTTAAAAAATATATCGAATTAAAAACAACCTTATATCAAAATTTAAATTGTTGATTGCAAATTCAAAATATAATTTATATATTCCAGAATATTTATTTGTTATACAAAAAACCATTATCTGTTTATAAATAAAGTTGTAAATTATAAATGGATACAATATATGTTATGGATTTTTTTTTTATAAATTTTTTGAAGTTTTTTTTTTCTAATTTCTCTTAAAATATTCTTTAATTAAACATATAGTTATTAATGGTCTACAGAACCAAATAATTACATCATCCTTAACCCTTCACTATTTTTCAAATAAACGTGTTGAGGGCAAATTACACTCTTGGTCACTGAATCTAATACAAGGGTGAGAGGTTAGGCTTTAGAACTGAGTGCAGAGAAGGCAAATCAGAGCAAACTGCTATCGAAAAAGATCTGGGAATGACCACATTATGAACTTTGCAAAAATGTCAGAATCCAGAAACTCAATATGCGCAGCTCTACCGATTATAGAGTCCAGATTCTTGCCTTGTGTAGACTGATCAAAGTTGACATCACAGCGCATGAAGACTCGGCGTTGCGTAGAGTTGGCACGGATTTGGTCCATGCAATCATTCAACATCTCTAGGAACACTTTACCCTTCTTTGAAGTGTCACGTGAAGCAGCCTGGCATGATTCAATTCTAGCAGAATGGTAAGGCACATAACCATCCTGAAAATGCCGTATCAGTTAACACCAAACCTAGAAAATTTAGTTAAAGCAAACGTACCACAAGGAAAGAGAATGAGGCAACGAAAAACAGGGGAAAAGGTTAAATGCGAAGGAAAATTCACTTCCTTCAGAATAATGCATTACCATACTCTAGCTCCCACGCTTAAAAATCTTAGTACTTATTAAGAGAACCAAGTTCATCTGTCAGCATACTGTAAAAAGTTACTTCATTATGTATCTGGAGCACTTTCACATGCAAGTTAACATGTTTTAAGATCCACAAACAAGGACCAACTTTACAGACTTGTATTAAACCCATGATAACGCTAATGCTAATGTATAACAACCCCTATTGCTGATTAGAGTGACAGTAGATAAAATTCCTAAACTTTATTGCAAGAGACAATACACGAAGAAAAGGTAATACCTGGGGGGAAGATAGCAGAATAATGTTCCTAAAATCTTCCAAGGTTTTCTGCTGAAAAGGGAAGGGGAACGGGAAAAAAGAACTCTATTAGAACCTCATCTAATAAATAATTCCATAAAATATATAAATGATTCATGCAGCTTTTATTTTCAGGAATAAACTTCCCGTTACTTTGTGATAACTTATTAACCGCTTCAGTTCATTTTTATTATCCATTTCATCTTCTCTGCCGTTCTTGCATTTTTCTTTACATTTACTTTTAGTTTAACTGTTCATACGAAAATAGTCAGTATGTACAAACACAAAGTAACCATTGAAACATCTGTCAAAGATACAAGCCTAGATGTCAAATTGAAATTTGAGAGGTCTAATTCGTTTTACCCCCTAGAATAACAGGCATTCACATGGAAAAGGAAAATATGGAATAGAACCGACCTAATATTATACCGTTGATGACATTTATAGAATGCATTTCCACTTGGTTTCAACGAATTCAAAATGCAAATCATGCATGCCAGAGTTTGAAAGTAACATCAGCATTACTTGAGCTATTATTTTCAAAAATAAAGAAATTTTACAAGTACATGTAGTTAAAATTCAGTAAATCTAATGTGATATGAAAATTGGCATCTGCTGAATCAAATAAGAAGTTCTTATAATAGGACAGTACGATTGGTAAAATACATCCCAATCATCGTAGGCCACAGTCCCTACCTTACACAGTTTATAGAGAAATGTATTTTGGATATCTGGATCATCCGTGAAAGTGAGTTGATGAATGCACTGTGTGCCTTTTAGCTTCTTCAAAAACCACAATCCAGAATTAAACAATGAGTTTGAACTATAAAGATACCCCAAGTGTGGACCAGATACTGAAACATATGTATATAGGTGACTTAGAAATGGCTCCATAATGCTATCTGCAAACACAGGACAAAACTTAGCACCAGATGCCAAACTGATGAATATCATTGCTTCTACGATTATGAACTACCTGCTAGCGCTGTTCTTATAATGAGATTACCAATAGAATGTCCGACAAAACTTAGCCTGATATCTGCCAAACTCCCAAATCTTGATGCTTTGTCCATTTTGATTTTAAGAAATAAAATAACTTCCTTAGCTAGCCTGTGTCCCATCTCTCTAAAGTCTCCAAATGTCTTATCTTCATTAGCCTCTGACATCAGAAATTCTATTTTGGGATCTATCAAAAGCCACTGATTCCGGATAAGTCGTAAATCTAGATGATGCCCCTAAAACATTTTAAATGACAAACAATAAGAGCGCTAAATCAACCTTTTAACCAGATACTGGAAAAAAATGGATTTAGTTATGTTTATGATATACTGCATCCTATGTTTTCAATTATACCATTTTTTAACAAAGGAGAGTAAAAAAATCAAGCTTTTGTAAACAGCATAGCACTGTTCTGACTGAACTCAGTTTATGTCAGCTCAACTGGGCAACAAAAACTAGCATGCTTTTTATTTTCTGAAAATTTGAGATAATGTAAGGGTAACATAACACATTTATTATTGAAAAGGCTTACTTCAATTCCATCAGATGGTTAGGAGTCATACATCCTCTTAATAATTCTGTACTTTAGGTCTTTAAAGTCAATGTTATATACAAGATATCTGATAAACTTGATCACGTTGAGCGGAGCTTACTTGATCAACAAATACTCTTACCTATATCGAAATAACTATACTAATAGAAACGCCCAGCCCAGGCACAATAACAACAAAATAAAACCTATTAGGATAAGAAAACGGATCAAGATATGCTAAGAGAATCTAAACATATTTCTTAAAATGTTATCTAATACTGCCCGCGAGTAGTAAACACGCAAAGATATGACAAAGAACACTGGCTTATCTATCCAAAGAACATAGGCAGAGTGAAGTACAAAGCCTTCAATTCAGCATAGAACTAATCATCCTTCATCTGAAACTTATGACATCCAAACAACCAAATAGAAAAAGGAGAGAAGAAACTACAAATCATTTTTTAACAGAACCTTTCCAATACGTAGAGCTAAGGAAGTCAACTCTGACAAATTCTGACCCATCTATAGACATAAGAAAAAGGAACAAGAAACGACACTCAACCTCATATGTCCACGAAGAAGAGAAACTCAGAAACTCTTACTTCCAAACCTCTGACACCCCCATTTTGGCTGTCCAAAAGCACAAAAAAGTTGGATGATTCCTGTTTGTTGAATGTATTGGGCTAAGTCCATAGTTTCTGTTATTCTGATGCTATTTCTATTTTTAAATAAACAACTTTATGTGTGTATTTTACATAAGGGATATTAATCCAATATTTATTTTTTCTTTATTCTTAATATGATATGTAGAGCCTAGGTTAGGATTAAATTCTTTTCCGATAAACCAACTATTCATTGGTGTTTTCCAGATGTTGTTGCCACTGCTCTGCTAGTGCCACTGCCAATTGGACCAGCGACATCACCAATCAACTTGTCTCGCCAAGGCGACCACAGTGTCGTAGAGGTCACGCTGATCGGAACTCTAAAGGGTCGTTACGCGCCTCTCCCTGCTGCGTCACTGTTGCCACTTTCCACTGCGCATGGTGGTGCGTCTAACACGGTTTCTGACAGTTGTCATCTTGATCGGAACTCGTTTGATTTTTTAGGGTTTTTCTCTCTCCTCTAAGATGGTTTCTCTCTTTACTTCATCTATAGCTTCTTTTGCTGACACTATGCCTGATCCGTCCATCTATACTATGTCAATGTTCATTTCTCCATTGACAAGTTGGATGAAACTAATTATGATACTTGGGCCTTGAATATTAAATTATGGCTTAAGAGTCAGGTTATAGATCATTTTACCGAGTGTTCTTAATGTTGTTGAAAATGAGGTTTCCCGTTGGTTGAAAATTGATACTCTATTATGCATTGTTATCAAATCTACCATTCACTAGTCTTTAAAACAAATTTTTCGTACTTATAAGACCTATTCAGAAGTTTGGGAATAGGAAAAAATATTGTGAACCAATGATACTCAATATCTTTATGGTGTATGTCAAAATCTCCTAAATGTTGTTACTCCCAGATGTCTTGATGATATAATGGCTGAATAGTTTGGTAAGATTCATCCTCTTCTTAACAATTTTAGTGAGTTATTGCCTCCTGCCTAAACTCCTTCTCAAGAACTAGAGTAAAGTTTCGAGCTTTTCATGTTATTGGGTCTTACATGGGTTTCCTATGATTATTTCCATGTTTGTGATTAGATTTTTGGGTTTCCTGTTGTGCTCAATTTTACTTCTATTTGTTCCACCCTTGTGTGGCACGTAAACACACCACTGATGTACATACTCCTGTTGATGACTCTTCGGCACTCTTTGGCTTTAGTAACTCAACGTGATGATCGCACTCACTCTTGTAAGTCGGGCAAAGGACGTCACAAGTGTGATCATGTGACAAGCTTGGCCACAAAATTGATAGGTGTTATGCCTTACATGGTCGTCCTTTTAAATCTGCTGCGGTGGCCCACATTGCTCCTGTGGTCCCTATTTCATCTGATACCTCAGGTCAACCTGCTATTTTTAATGATATTCTTAAATAGTATAAAGATCATCAAAACGCTCATTTCACTATTTTGTTGCACATACAGGTACATCTTTTGTTGGCTTCACTCACTCCAATTCTCTTGGTCCTTAGGTTCTAGACTCAAGTTCCAGAAATCAAATCATTGGTGATAAATATCTTTTCTCTTTTATGTCTACCTTCAATTATTAATGGCTCTAAGGTCTCATCCCATGACATTGACATTATTCATCTCCTTCAATTTTATCTATTGATAATGTTTTTTACGTCCCTAAGTCTCCCTTTAACTTATAATCTATTAATCGTCTCATTCATTCCCTTAATTGTGCTATTTCTTTTATCAAAGATTCTATTTACAGGATCAGAGTTCAGGATGGATGATTGACAATGAATGTGAATCTCACGGTCTTTGTCACCTACGTACATTTGCCTATGTTGATACGGTCATGAATTCTCCATCTCTCCTCCATGCTTAGCTAAGTCATCCTAATCTTGCCAAGATGCAACAACTTGTTCCAAATTTGTCCAAGTTATACAATTTGTCTTGTGAGTCATGTCATTTAGGGAAACACAATCGCAGTTCTTTTCCTAGTAGTGTTTCAAAATGTGTTTCGTCCCCTTTTGCCTTAATTCACTCAAACGTTTGGGGACCAAGTCGTGTTAACTCTAATTTAGGATTTTAGTATTTTGTTATTTTTATTTATGAATATTCAAGATGTACTTAGTTATTTTTAATGAAAACTCGCTCTGAGTTGAATTTTATATTTCAATCTTTTTATACTGAAATTAAAAATCAATTTGGAGTTTCAATTCGAACCGTATGCAATAATAATGCTCGGGAATATCTCTTATTCTTTTAACACTTTTATGAAATCACATAATATTCTTTACCAAACTTCATGTGCTTATATACCTAATAAAAGGTGGTGACTGAGTGCAAGAATAGGCATTTTGTGGAAACTATTCACACTCTTTTAATTCACAGTGAGGTTCCTCAATGGTTTTGAGGTGATGTTGCTCTTAGTGCATGTTATCTAATTAATTATATGTCATCTTCATTTTTAGAGAATAAAATTCCCCATTATATTTTATCTCCTCATGAACATCTCAATCCCTTACCCCTTAAAGTTCTTGAATCTAAATGTTTACAATTTTTGTCCTGGTCTTAATAAATTATCTGTTCAGTCATACAAATGTATCTTTTTAGAGTTCACTAGATCTCAAAAAGGATATAAATGTTTCTCACCCTCTCTTAACTCCTATTTCATTTCTACAGATTTCATCTTTACCAAGTATTCTTTTTATCTTAATTCTTTATCTTCTCCACACGTGTTTCCATCTGATCAAGTACATATTTCGGTTGTTTTTTATTCTCATGTTATATCTATTGTACTTGAAGATTTCTTTCCTCCACCACCTCTTCAAGTTTACAATGGTCATCAGACTTCCCATCGTCCACTAGGTGACTCTCTTCTAGTAACACCACCCCCTTCGACTTTGACAGTTGAACCTGATATTCTCAATGTCATCCATAAAGGTATACGCTCTACCTATAATCCCTCTCCACATTACACTGTTTTAAGTTATCATAGACTATCTCAATCTTTTTTATACCTGCCTTTCGACTATTTCTTCTATGTCCATTCCAAAATCTGTAGGTGATGCCTTAGCTCATATTTAGTTGGCATCAGGCAATGTGTGATAAAATAAGTGCTCTTCAGAATAGTAAAACTCAAGAACTCGTTCCTTTATCTTCTAGAAATTTGTTATCAATTGCAGGTGAGTTTTTGTATCAAAGTTGGTCCTGATGGTACTATTGATTGTCTCAAAGCTCGTATTGTAACTAAAGGTTATACACAAATTTTTGGTTTGCACTATGGTGATACGTTCTCTCCGTTGTCAAAAATGGCTTTTGTTCGCTTATTGTTGTAGCTCTTCAAAGATGACCTCTTTATCAACTGAATGTCTTTCTTAACGGGAATTAGGAAGAAGAAATTTATATGGAGCAACCTCTAGGTTTTGTTACTCAAAAGGAGTCTTCTGGATTAGTATGTCGTCTCTGTAAATCTTTATATCGCCACAAACAGTCTCCTAGGACCTGATTTGGAAAGTCTATTGGTGTTATTCAACAATTTAGTATGACTCAGTGAGATAGATCATTCTATTTCTTATCATCACTCTAGTGTTGGGTGTATCTATCTAGTAGTATATATTGATGACATTGTTTTTACAGGCAGTGATCACCATAAAATCTCTCAAATAAAACAACATATTTGTCACCACTTTCAAACCAAAGATCTTGACAAACTCAGATATTTCTTGGGGATTGAGGTAACACAATCCAACAATGGTATCGTTATCTCTCAAAGGAAGTATGCATTGAATATTTTGGAGGAAACTGGATAAATGAATTCAAAATTTGTTGACACATCTATGAATCCAAATGTAGAACTCCTACCTAGTCAGGGTGAGTCTCTCTCATATCTTGAGAAGTACAAAAGATTAGTTGAAAAATTGAACTATCTTACTGTTACTCGTCCTGATATTTCATATGCAGTTAGCACGGTGAGACAATTTCTTAATTCCCCACGTGTGTTGATCATTGGAATGCAGGTCATTCGTATATTGAAATACATTAAAGCTTCTCTTGGAAAAAGCTTGCTATATGGTCATAATAACCATACTAAAGCTGTATGTTATTCAAATGCTAATTGGGCAGGATCTCCGTCTGATAGAAGATCCGCTTTCGGATATTGTGCTTCTATTGGCGATAATTTGATCTCTTGTAATAGTAAGAAACAAAATGTTGTGGCAAGATCTAGTGCTGAAATAGAATATAAAGTTATGGCCTTAGCTACTAGTGAGCTTATTTGGCTTAACAATTACTTAAAGAATTGCAATTTGGAAAGGTCACTCAAATGATACTAATATATGATAATTAGGTTGTTCTTCATATTAGCTTAAATCCTATCTTTTGTGAAAAGACCAAAAATTGATTGTCATTTAATTTGAAAAAAGATTGTATCTAGAGACTTCAAGACTAAGTTTGTTAATTTGAATGATCAGTTAGCATATATTTTCACTAAATCTTTATACTGACGTAAAATTGGTTGTATTTGTAATAAGCTTGGTACATACGATTTATAGATCTAAAATTTAACGGGCTTAACCTATAGTTTTTGTTATTCTATTATTATTATTTCTATCTATAAATAAACAATCCTATGTACGTATTTTACCCAAGAGAAATTAATCCTATATTATTTTTCTTTATTCTTAATAGTGTTCAACATGCAAAATCTATTTTATAGGCTTAAAACCGCAACCTAAGGCAACTTTAACTCACTAATTGCCCCTTTCTCCTAGGATAGGCCAACTATGAACTACCTATGAACAATTTCATCTAGTATCTAATGGGAGAACACTTTCCTCTAAAATATATCTAGTATTTCTGGACGCAGCTCCTTACTCGCTCTTTTAGACTAATACCCTTTCCTCCAGTCTCATGCATAATAAGATGCACAAAGAAATTTACTCCTGCTAATAAACATAGCTAGAGGAAGAAATGTTAATAATTGAACATGAAGCAAAGTAATGAATTAAGCATAGAAGGAGAGGAAAGGCAGAAACATCATCCAATGAGAGAAGAAAGAAAAATGAGCTAGCCAAGCCAGAATCAACCAATGGTCAAAAAGCTATTCCAATCCACCAAAATCTAAAAAACATGTGTGTAACACTAATAAAAACGTAACCTTTCAACAGAAACCAGTGTCAAAATACAAATCAACCACTACATTACCGTTGGTGCAGCACGCCCGCAAAAGAAGATACAAGAACAACATAGAATCTTCCCACGTGAAACTTCATACATACTAGAAGAATTATCAAGCATTCTCACAGACGACAGGTTAGCCTCAAAACAAGAAATCAGACGCCATAAAACACCTCAAATAAAGGGTATCAAAGTATTATTCTTCGGGTTTATTAAAACTTAATATACACATGATTGTACAGTATAGTTTCTTTTCTATTTTTTCTAACTGTAAGTAATTAGTTATAGCACGATCTTAACTAGATAGTTAGCTTGACTTTATAGATGGGCGAGTGAGTAATCACTATGAAAATTGTACTTTTACTTTCAGAATCAATAAGACAGATTGTTACAGTTCACTATCAAAAGTTTCAAACTAAAAAGGAATGAACAAGATCAAACTAAGAAGGGGAAAGATCAACAAGAACACACAGCAAGCACCAAATCACATCCATACATAACTAATTCATGCACAAATGCACCAAAGACAACGCCGGACCTCATCAATGGCGACCCCTATTGTCCTGCCTGAAAAAGATCAAAGAACAGAGTGCAGGACCCCTTTTTTCATTTGGACTCAAGTCCAGAGAATGTGGAAATAAACTAATAGCACCGGGCTAATATCTTGTCAAAGAATTTTAAGTTTAGGTTTTAAGAAAAAGGAACTAGAAGATGGTTGATCAAAATAAACTAAAATATACTATTAATAAAATAAAACGGTGTATAATACTTAAATATGATATTTTACATATATTACTAATTAAATTAGTTTTCTTAGAGTGTCTAGATAGGCTAACAACAAAAATAATGATTTATTAAAATAATTCTCAGAATTTAGAAGGAATAATATATTCTCTCATATTAAATTATGAGGTCATTGGACCTATATATACATGAGCCTGCTGGCTATTTTAGGAAATATTAGCAACTTAAGGAGACAAATCCCTATAATTGTGGGATTGTCCTTAAATACATAATCCTAATATTAATATAAAGATACTGCTGTGATACAGAATAAAATTACATCAAGGATAAAATATAAAACTTCCTAAAATATAAAAGTAACGTGATTTTGACACTCCCCCTTAAGCTGGTGAGTAGGTGTTCTCCATTCCCAGCTTGGATATAATTCTTTCAAAGTTGATGCCATTCAATCCTTTGGTGAGTATATCTGCAAGTTGACTCTAAGTAGAAACATATGGGGTGCAAATCAAGCCACTATCCAGCTTCTCCTTAATAAAATGTCTGTCTACCTCTATATGTTTAGTTCTATCATGCTGGACTGGGTTATGGGCTATGCTAATTGCAGATTTATTGTCACAATATAACTTCATAGGTTTATCCCACCTTAGCTTCAAGTCTTCCAATATAATCTTCAGTCATAGAAGTTCACATATTCCTTGGGCCATTGCTCGAAATTCTGCTACAGCACTCAATCTAGCTACTACACTTTGTTTTTTACTCTTCCATGTCACTAGGTTTCCACCAAGAAAGGTGCAGTATCCAGTGGTTGATCTTCTATCCACAACTGACCCTGCATAATCAGCATCGGTATATGCTTCTAGAGCTACACTTTTGTTTCGTTTGAACAAAATCCCTCTTCCCGGAGTTCCTTTCAAATATTGAACAATTCTAAGGGCAGCTTGCAAATGTGCTTCCCTTGGTTGGTGCATAAATTGGCTGATTAGGCTCACAGCAAAAGCAATGTCTAGTTTAGTGTGAGATAAATATATAAGTTTGCCCACTAGTCTTTGATACATTTCCTTGTTCACTGCATTGTCCTCCTCAGCACTTCCCAACTTTATATTTGGATCAACGGGAGTACTTACTGGTTTGCAGGCTGTCTTCCCTGTTTCTTTAAGTAAATCAGTAATATATTTTTGTTGAGATATGAAAATTCCTTTCTTGGAATGGGCCACAATATTGTTACTCCCCCTGAAACTGAATGTTTGATGAATAAAGTGTGATCTCCTTGACTCTGTTTGTAGCCTAAATTTGTCATAACTTTGGTAAATCTTCCAAACCATGCTCTTGGGGACTGTTTCAACCCATATAGAGCCTTTTTTAGCTTGCAAACAGTTCCAACAGCAACCTGTCCATCATAACCAGGGGGCAAATCCATGTATATTTCTTCTTCAAGCTCTCCATGCAGGAATGCATTCTTCACATCAAATTGCTGCAGATCCCAATCATGATTTGCTGCTAATGACAATATTACTCTAATTGTGTTCATCTTAGCAACAGGGGCAAATGTCTCCAAGTAGTCCACTCCATATGTTTGAGTGAATCCTTTGGCCACTAACCTTGCCTTGTAACGTTCAATGGTCCCATCAGCCCGATACTTTATAGTATATACCCACTTACAACCTACTGGTTTTTTTCCAGTTGGTAAAGTAACAAGTTCCCAAGTATTGTTCTTGTTTAACGCCTCAATTTCCACATCCATGGCTTGTTTCCATTTCCTATTAAATAATGCTTCAGATACAGTGGAAGGTGTGGGTGTAGAGTTTAAGTTTGTGAGAAAGGTTTTATGGGTAGGAGGGAAATTTTCAAAGGATAGAAAATTTGATAGAGGGTAAAGTGGCTGTTTGGTACATGTTCTGGTTCCTTTTCTAAGGGCAATGGGAAGATCTAGGTTTTGATCCACCTGTGCTTCTGAATTATTCAAGACAAACTCATTAGAATTATTGGAATTTATAGGATTAGAAGTTATTACCTCTTGTAACAATGGGTTAGATTCTTGGACATGGATAGATTTTGGAATGGCCTTTTCTCTCCTTGAATATACCAGATTTTTCCCAAATTTTCCACCATCGTTAGGTGCAGGTTCAGCCGTTGGTTTAGGTACTTGTTCAGTTCCTGCTATTGGTTGAGGTGTTTGTTCAGGTCCAGCTGCTAGTTCAGGTGTTGGTTTTATTCCTCTCTCAGTTTCAGTCCCAATTTCAGGTCCAAATGCTATATTTGAAAGCATGAGAGACTCATCTTCCTCTCTTACACTCTCCCCCTGAAGATGAGGTTGAAAGTAGCTCTCTTTTTCATTGAAGGTGACATCCTTTGATATAAAGAATCTCTTTGATGGGGGTGGAAACATTTGTATCCCTTTTGTGTGGTTAAGTATCCTAAGAATACACATTTGACAACCCTAGGATCCAACTTTCCCCTTTCATTACTATGAACATGCACAAAGGATATGCACCCAAATATTCTAGGTTTGAGTTTATTTGTAGAGTCTAGGTGTGGGCAGAATGAGGATAGGACATCCATGGGACTTTTTGATGCTAAGATTTTAGAGGGTAACCTATTTATTAGGTAGGTGGCAGTAAAAAGGGCTTCCCCCCAAAATTTCTTAGGAATATAATTTTGAAAAAGTAGAGCTCTAGTTTGGTCTAACAAATGCCCATTTTTCCTTTCTGCAATCCCATTTTGTTGGAGTGTGTTAACACATGAAGACTCATGAATTATTCCTTCCTTTTGACAAAAAGAGTTGACAACAAGATTGAAATAGTCCTTAGCATTATCAGACCTAATTTTTTTTATATTAACATCAAATTGATTTTAATCATAGAGACAAACTGAATAAACCTGGAGCTGACCTCAGATTTCTGTTTCAATAGGAAAAGCCATGTCACCCGGGTACAATCATCTATAAAGGTTAAGAACCATCTAGCACCTGAGATATTAGGAACATTAGAGGGACCCCAAACATCAGTATGAACAAGAACAAAAGGTGAGGGACTAATTTTATTGCTAATAAGGAAAGGTACACGCTTGTGTTTAGCAAGCTCACACACCTCACAATGGAGACTCTCCACATCTAAATTCTTAAACAAGGAAGGGAATATCAATTTTACAACTCCAAATGAAGGGTGTCCTAACCTACAATGGTATAATTGAGCTTTCTCTTTACTGGTCATTATGGATTCAGATATGAGAGAGTGACTTTTAATAGGTAGATTGGGATCCTCCATGTAGTATAAGCCATTCCATTCTCTAGCATGTCCAATTGTCCTCCCCGAGTTCTTGTCCTGCAATATACAATAGTTGTTATGAAAAACAACGTTACAAGAGAGATCTTTTGTTAGTTTTTGAACAGAAATCAGATTGGTAGATAGTTTAGGGACATGAAGAACATTTTTCAAGGTTATAGATGGGCTAATTTTAACATCTCCTTGTCCTGCAGCAGTTATAAAAGTTCCATCTGCTATAGAAATTTTCTTGTTGCTAGGGCATGGGAAATATGTGGAAAAGTATTTGAGTAAAGGGGTCATATGGTCAGTGGCTCCAGAATCTAATATCCAATAATGGGTAAAGGGTGTATCTGAAACTTTAAGTCCAAAAGAAAATGGAAACTTACCAAAATATGTTAAGGAGCACGTACCTGTGGGTTTCTCCAATTTACTAAGGAAAGATCTTACCCTCTCTATCTCTTCATGATTCAGCTGGACAGATTCTTCACTTTGTCCTTTAACAATATGTGCTTGCCTATGCCCTTCCTTTTTTAGAGGACCTCCTTTTTGCCCCCATTCTCGGCTTGGAGGTTTTCCATGTAATTTCCAGCACTTCTCTCTTGTGTGGCGTGGCTTATTGTAATAGGTACACCAAACTTTGTCATGTTTTTTCTCTGGTTGGCTATCATGGCTGATCCTCCTTCAGTCATCATTGCTGAACTTTCAGTAGTTGGGGTCTCTAACATCAGTCCTCTCCTGCTTTCTTCACTCCTGATAATGGCTACCACTTCATTAAGCCCTAGGACTTTCTCCTTTCCCAAGATTTGGATTCGGACCTGATCATATTCAGGATTCAGGCCTACCAAGAAATCATAGACTTTATCTTGTTCAATATACTCCTTAAGGATTGTTGAATCTTCTGCACACTTTGCCTTTATAACTCGATAATGATCTAATTCCATCCATAAGGATTTGAGTTGATTGGCATATTCTGTGACTGATTTGTT
>Ga0209489_108271_pt1 | contig 14437 bp, 5 predicted proteins | sample SiratrowhiteBW_FD_187527 | JGI IMG/M metagenome (GOLD analysis project Ga0209489, IMG submission 187527) | Root nodule microbial communities of legume samples collected from California, USA - Siratro white BW (SPAdes) (version 2) | ecosystem: Host-associated > Plants > Roots > Nodule | place: USA... | reverse complement strand
ATAATAATAAAAGTGTTAAAAATACCAATAATATTAGTTATAATATTAATAATATCAATAAAAATATTAATATTGTTAATAATATTCACCTTTACTAATTTTATTATTAATAAATCAATATGAACATAATTAATAAGAGATAATAGTAGTTTTATCCATAAATATAAGTTCTTAAGTATTATCCACGGACATAGGTCTGTGGGTGTTTCCTACGGAAATAGTTCTTGGATAATACCTATAGACCAATATTCGTGGATATTACCTACGGACATAGATCCGTAGGTATTATCCACGAACCTATGTCCGTGGATAATACCTACGGACTTAAACCCGTGGGTGATACTTACAGATACAGATCCGTAGGTAATAATCCGTGAGTAATGCTGAATTTACCTACGGATACAGATCCGTGGATAATAATCTGTGGGTAAATTGACTTTTTCTTATAGTGTATACAGATGAGATTTATAGTTAATTACATATTCATATGTAATTATCTATCTTAGGTAATTACCTATAATTATTATTCTTATGTAATTATATACGAAAGTTATGTACATGAACTTATCCATGGATTTTGGAATCCATATAACTGTTACTTAAGAAGGTTTTGCATATAATTTTTTTTCGTAGGTAAATTCAAATTACATACGGATTTTGGACATTATCTACAAAATTTGGTTGTATGTAATTCTTATGGTGTCTACTTTAATATATAATCAAAATAAAGGTGAACCTTAAATTTATAGTGAATGATTTATTTTAACGTCGTGCGTTTAAACGATTATTTGTTGGGAGAGAACTCTAATTAACCAAATTTTACTCAAACTTAAACATTTTAATTATGGTGTTCTTGGATTGTAATTAATAATAAATTCACTATTTTAATCGAGATTCATCCAATTGAGTTTTGCGCATTAACTATTATTCCTACTAATCTTGCACTTTTACACAAAGTAGACGATCTAACACATATACTCTCATCAAATGATCTTTTTAAATTATATCATTAAACAATACAATCCCTTTGGAAGATCTATAATGGGATGCACCATTCTGAAAAGGAAATACACTGACTCAGAAGCACGATTTATATATGCAGATGTCTTTTATTATTTCTTAAATGCTAAAATTAAAAATTCTCCGTTTTGCCCTATTTTTCATGCATTGAACATAGTAAACTCTTATTTAAAATTTCTATAATATCTCTTGTAGCAAATTTGATTATATGACTAGATTGAATGAAAATCAAATAGAATATTTGGAACAGAAATTGAAAATAAAATAATTGAAAGAAAGCACGAGAACAAAAATCTACAACCATAGTTTTGAAAGAACAGATTGGTGAAGTAAATCTGTGGCACAAGCAAACATATGATAATTTAAAGAGCAATATCTAAGATTGAGCAAATTTTGTGAAGAGAAGAGATTATAAATAGGGACTTAAAAGGAAGGAAGCGGTGCAAAACAAACTCTAAACAGTAGCTTTAATTTCCTTTGTAATTCTTTTACTTTCGTATTCCTCATGGAAGGCTAAATCCCCTTGGGTTGATTCTTTTATGATTTTTTTAATGAATTATGAGTTTTTTTTTTCGGAAAATAATTGTTTTTTAAATGCTTGTTGAGAGTTCAATTATTTTTCTTTAATTAGAATTCTTGATTAATTGGCTTAGTCTTAATCAATGTCTTGTACGCTTAGTCAAGAAAGTAAAAGATAATCATCCCATTGAGTAGAGGTTGGAATGAAGTATATTGAATAAGTTAATAGATGCTTATTTTGCTAATAATATCTTGATGAATTTGATTGGCACTTGTTTGATTAAGATCAACATTGCGAAGAGAATTGAAGAATAATAATATTAAGATAACCAAGGAATAATTTGTTGTGAATTAAATGGAAAGTCTACTTGTTTTCTATATTATTTTACATCCTCTACTTTAATATTCTGTACTACAATCTTGAAACCCCCCTTTAATTTACTATTATTACTAGCTTTCCTTGCTGAATATAGGTTTTGAATACTGACTGATTCTATTTACTTAATCATTCAAAGATGACTTGGAGTTAAATTTCTCCTATCTATAATATCTCTCTCGTGTTAGATGGTCTAACATTGTTTTAGACGGTCAAATATTGGAATTTCTTTAATTTGCTCGTGAAATAACTGTAATGAATCTCCTAAATAAATATCTCCATTTTCCACTTGAATGTAGGATTGGTTAGGCTATAGACAAACAAAGGTGAACCAACAAGATGAAAAAGCTATTAATGTAAACTAGAAAACACAATAATAACATCCATTCTTTGTATTCAATCAAGGAAATTATTACTTGTTCTTCATATGCAATGTTATTACTTAACTTTTTCTCACTAGAGTTCATTCTTTACACTTAGATGAAAGATGACATATGTCTCAACTCATCAATTGATGGATCAAAACTTCCTGGAAGGGAAAAACTTCCTGAAAAAAAAAAATAGTAGTCTGGTACCTCTGATTTTGAGTCAAGGTCTTGTGAGAAGTCAAAGGAATTATACGAAAGGTTTATATATGGTAGACTAGCAAGTTCCATGTTTACTTTACCTGAGGGATTATTATAACTAAGATCCAATCGACTAAGTACAAAGCTCCTTCTAGAAAGAAATGAAATCTCCCTAAAAAGAAAATTGTGACTAAGATTAAGGTCATTGACACAAGCAATTTGAGATGGTATGCTTCCATTAAACAAGTTATGGCTCAAATCAATTATTGTAGCATAAGGACATTTCATGGTTTCTAATGGGATTGAACCATGTAACTGATTTGATGAGAGATATAAAGAGAACAAGTTGTCCATTTGCAAAAGTTTTGGAGGTATTAAACCCGAAATGTTATTATGATTAAGTCGCAAAACTTCTAATTTTGACAAATTTCCTAATTCTTAAGGTATGTGGCCTTCTATTTTGTTAGAATCAAGGAAGAGATGTACCATATTCTCCAAATGACCCAAAGTGGGAGGGATTTAACCATTAAGAGAATTATTAGAGAGATATAATCTTTGTAATCTTGTTAAATTTCCAAATTCTGCTGTTATTGGACTAGTAATTTGGTTAGACTGAAAGAAGAAATCCATCAAGTTCTCTAGTTGACCCAAAGTAGGAGGAATTGAACTTGTGAGTAAATTACATGAGAGATATAATATCTGTAATTTTGTCAAATTCTCCAATTCTGTCAGAATCCTACCTAAGTCTGTTTGAGTCAAGATAGAGAATGTTCAAATTCTTCAAATGACCCAGTGTAGATGGAATTGAACCCACTAAAGAATTATCATAGCAGGAATCTTTAAAGAGGTTCTATCTATAGCAGTAACACTTCCAGCTTCATTGCAAGAGATACCCTCCCAATGACAATGATCAGAGATATTTGAGTTATCACTCCATCAACCACTGTTGAGCAAAGCGTGTTGTTCTTGATAAATGAATGATGAAATGGAAGAAGGAGGTATGGTGCCACCAATCACACATGGTAGCTCAACCATCATATAGGACGCCATAAGTAGTAAACTGTAAACACATTTCTCCATAAACTTGATTCATTCAATCAACTAAATTTGTTATAATGTTATATATATATATATATATATATATATATAAAATAGTGGGCAATGGATGCTCAGGCTGAAACATATCAAAGTTCTTCTAAAGGATTTTGGGTGAAGAAAATGGAAGTCCAAGATGCGGATTTTCCAAAAGAATTATGATAGGATTGGTTGAAAGGGGTCCATATTGGCGGAAAGATAGACAAAATGGTGTGCATTGCATAGACTCTATATGGAAAGATAGAGAATGAATATGTATGAGAAATTCTTTCGTGAAATGATGGGAAGAACAATTAACATGATTACATGATGAGAAGCTTACTTTTTCTAGTTTGAATATTGACTTGGTGGACCAAGTCGCATTACCTCAAATTAATGAGTCTTCTTGGACAGAATAATAATCTAGTACTTCGGTTCTAAGGTTGGAGGAATTGAAGCTATTACTAAATTATTATAGAGAGACAACGCGTGCACTTGTGTCAATAGTGGTCAATGGACTATAAGGCCTTAAAAAATTGTTCTAAAGCTTTTTGAGTGAAGAAAATGGAAGTCTAAAGAGCGGTTTTTTTTAAAAGAATTATCATAATATTGGTTGAAAGGATATTAGAATTAGATTTTAAGTCTAATTTAACTTTATACAAAATAAAGTTTATATCTACTTTACCAAAAAGGTCCGTTCATATTTCTGTAAGAAGGTCCATATTTCTGTAAAAAGAATAGAGAAGAAAGATTGAAAAAAATGGGGTGCATTGCGTGTGGAATGAATCAGTATGAAAATTTACAGTGCTGACTCACAGACTCTCCCCCTCTTCCTGCAAGTTCATTTTATGCCTTCATCACCAAAAAAATATGCGATCTCTATCCACCAATGTGGAGTGGATATAAATATTTATAATTTATATTAAAATTATATTAAGTTTTTACATATTTTAAATAATACAATTCAAAAATTGATAGATTTCAAATAATAAATTTTTAATTTAATTTTAGTGAATCAAATTTAATATTTTACTTATACAACTTAAAAGTAAAAAATGAAAAATGTATTGAGATGGAAACTTATGTAACTCATACTACTTATAGTTAAGGAAGATCATATATGAGTTTGACTATATTCGTGTGATAAATAAAGAGTTTTTTAAATTAAAACAAACTACAAATTAGATAAAAAAAGTTTTTTTATAAGTTATTTAATAAACTTTTACACACATTTAAAAATAAATAAATAAAAATATTAAAAGGAAGTTGAAATGATTAGATGTATGTAAAAAATTATTTATTTTGATAGAATTGAGGTTTAATTTTTCCTAAAACATACATAGTTTGAAGGAATCACTAAAAGAAATTGTACAATTGATATTGTGATGAGAGGAAGGTCTTAGAGATTTGAACGAACTTGGATATACACAAGTCAAATACTTGAGACAGATTTTTAGATTGTCTAATAAAGTAGATATATTTTAATAATTTAAAATAGGTAAAAATATATGAGAATGGAACAATTATCTACATAGTCGTCTCGTCCATATACTTAATTTAAAAAATTAGATATTATTATAATAATATCCCTTCCTAATCAATACAAAAAATACTTTGTCAAAATCATTTGAATAACACTTATAAGAATAAGTTTATTTGTCATTATTATTTGTTAACCAACTTGTTAGATAAGAAAGGTTAAGGTAAACAGAGAGGCTAAATATGCCAAATTAAATTGCACGATTTACCATGTCTTATTTATTTTGTTATTCCTTCATTTTTAATTAATTACAATTATCTTTACATAGTTCTTAAAAATTATAATTATGTCACCCATCTTATATTAAAATATCTATTGTTCTTACATTATTTTGAGGCTAATAACAACTCTTTCTATATATTAACTTCAACAGCTTTTTTGTTGATCTAAAGACATTCCGATGCTAAAGTCAGTTCTCAAATATAAGAGGTTGAGTCTGTATTAGATTAGATAAAACCGTACCCCTCTCTCTCTTATGGTTTTCTGTTATTTATAATGACATTTATGTAATGATGACCTTCTTACCTTTTGTCAAGACAGATGATATAAAGTGCACTCAATATAAGGTGCACTCAACATTATGCTTATGTAATGATTATTCTTATTGTATTTTTCAAAGGAAAGATATAAGATACATTCAACCTACTTGTTGTAAGAGTAGAAAATCAAAACCATAGAAAAAGCTACTCTATTGTCAGAGGGATGACATTGAACCTAAGATAAACAATAATGAAAATGGCTGACATCTTGTCGGCTTCGATGACTGACAACTTGTGGAGATCGTGTACTTAGTTGGGCAAATAGTACGCTTACCCCAAGTTTAAGTAGTCTCTAGGCTACGAAAAGCTTTTTTGATTCGTTGTTGGGGACTTGATGGATTTGCAACTCCAGGTTGAATAGTGTTATCCTCTTAATCAAATGGTTGAGATTGAAAAGATATTTGGGCCTTGGGCTTTTAAGTATACGAGGTTAACGTTTACCCTACTCGAGATCCATGCAATCTGACGGTTGGGAGTCGAAAAGTCATGACTCCTTAAATAAAGGTCTATAAGCGGGGGTATTGGCTTATCATTCACCTTCACAGGTTTTTTGTGTCTAAGGTATGAGATCTTAAGAAAATAGTGTCTAGATGCATATAGTACATTTCAGACCAACGTGATCATGTCTTCTTCGTCTTCTTCTATTGAGTCCTTGGCGGATGTGTCCGAAGAGTCAGTCGGTTCTCAAAGGGGCTCTTCGTCCTCAAGTACCAGTATGATACAATTTGATGACGCTAGTGCGTCCAAAAATTCCTCAAACGAGATAACACTAAGTGATCCTCCTCGTAAGACTGAGTATGATTGAGTTACTTTTAAAGTTACGGAAAAGGAAATGATTGGAAAAGATTTTAACAGTATTGTAATCATGAAAATAATTTTAAAAAGATTTGGAGAAACAAAAATAAATCAAATTTGATTTTGTAACCATGAATATCTAATAATTCAAAAAATAAAAACATGATTGAAAAAGTAAATTGATATTTTGACTGTAAAGATTTTGGAGATCTCTTCACGTAGAAAAGTTTATTAGCACATCTTAACATAAATATAATATGTTATTTTGTTCTACTAACACTTTTTTATAACATCTAAAAGATGACATAATTGTGTGAAATTTATTTAATTTCTTTAAGATAAATATGAACAGAATTTCTCTAACTACATAAAATTGTTTTGTTACACACACAAATGAAGTAACGATAAGTCTGGGATGGATATCAAAAATACCAACAAGTATATTTAATGAACTTTTACCTTTTATTTATAGTTTATTTTATTTTTCTATTTTACTCTATTCAAGACTATTAATTTCTTCATGCGTAGATGTATACATTGAGCTTAATAGACGGAATTTTGTATACAAATTTAAATAATTAACACAAAGCATATTTACCTAAGGAATTCCTCTATTAAATAAATTAGAAATTTTGTGTGATGTAGTTAAAATCAAGAATGAGAAGATACATTATCTTAAAATAAAATCTATTGTGACTCATGTTCATCCTCAAACGACAAGATACAAAGTCAATATATTAAATTTAGAAAAGATTTAGAAGTTAAGAAAAGACGAACGTCAACTCAAAATTCAACATGTTGAAAAACTTTTCTTAGCAAAACAATGAAATAATACAAAAATGGAGGGATGACATGGATCCATGCCACAAGTTTTGTGGAGATTGGAAATCAAGATGAGATACAACCACCTAGTCCTTGTCAAGATAATTTTATTTTTACACTATTAATCTCATAAAAATATATGTTAATTGTCATAAATGTTCACATTATATCATGAATAGGCGCCAATTAGAATGATCACTTAACTTCTTCAACAAATAAGCAAGTATAATGGAAATATGGGATCAAAACAGTAATTTCAATTTTAGGGAAATTAAGAAGAGATAATTTTTGTAAGAACAAAAATAAAAAAACCTAATTATTATAGGAACTAAAAATGTATTTAAATCTTTAAAATATTTCAAATTAAATTAAAAATTTGGTTTATTTTTTAAATGATGTAAGTTAGAGTTATTTTTTGATCAACATTAATTAATTTTTTTTTTAAGTCAATGCTACGTGGAATACTTTTTAACTATTGTCAACTAGCTTTTTTTTTGTTATAAAAAATATTTTTATTTATTTATATTATGAAGATTGTTTTTGTTGTTTTAAATCATTTTTGTTTGCTTAATACTGGTTATAGTTTTCTTGATAGAAGTTCAAAAATTATTTTTAGGCGGATGTGATCTAGATTTTCTTTTATTCACATCTGTCATAGTTATTCTTTATCAATGTCTATAGTGATTATTTTTCTTATCAATGATACCAATGTTGTTTACTAATGATCATCTATTTGATTCCTATTATTAGTAGAGTCAGAATATCAATCGTTATTGATCAGATTTTTAGACAATGCACTTCCTAATTGACCTAGGCATGGGTGTTTTTCCTGAAAACAATATACCTAGATCTTGACCAACTTCATCAACACTCTATAAATATTGCATCCTAACATAGATCTAAACTCATGCATTCATTCACTTTTCAATATGAATCTCAAAAATGAAAGAAATCGCTAAACCATTAATATTATTTGATTTAAATTTTCCAATTAATCTATTCAAATAAATTTATACATAGCATTACAAAAGAATCAAACAATCAAAACCGAATGACCAAAAGAAGTTTTTTTTTTTTGCTTGAGCGAAAATCCCCCCTTACCCGAGTGGCAACATTCTCACTTGAGCGAAAATAGTCAAGAGAGCACTCCTGTTCCAGGACCATTTTTTCCTAAGCGAAATTACTCTCATCTGAGCGAGAGTAGCTCCTCGCCTGGGCAAAAACAGCCCAGAGAGCACACTTGCTCCAAGGTCATTCTCGCCTGGGCGAAACTGAACTTGAGAGCACATATCAGATTTCCAAGTAAACTCACCTGGGCGAGAATGCTTAGCCTAGGCGAGTTATGCAGAAAACAGTAGCCTTTCAGATCAATTATGCAGTTATTACCATTTCAGAGCTATCAGACATGTCTCAGATGACTAACTTAAGCATAAACTCAACTGGCATATAAGTTAATCAATCTATCCTAGCACAAACAGTCCACTCAGCAGAACAACATAACATTAAATTTCACAAAATCATAGTGTACATGCAAAAATCAATTCAACAACGAGCACAAAATTCAAGTCTCAGACCGACACAAAATTGTCACAGACAAAATTCACAAATGCTAGCCTATTAGACCCTAATTCACAATTAGAATGAATGGGACACTTGCATGTCAACTTTCCTTACCTGAATCGCAGTGGAAGTTCTCTTTAACAGCCCCTATAGCCCGAACCCCTCAAGAACTCGAATGTACACAAAAGAACCTCTAATCAACGATCAAACTAAAGACAAATACACTAGGGAACTGAGCTCACAAAGGCATCGACTGATTGCTCAGAGACCACATGCAAGCTCAGAAAGTAAAGACGAAAACCTAAAATTGACTCTAAGGAAAGAGGGCAGAAAACTAACTTACTCTAGCGAAGATTCTGATCGAGTACACTTGCTCTGTTCTTCGTCATGAGTCTAACAGTGGACTCCGCTAGAGAAATTCATAACAGATAGAGGTAAAGTCTAAGAGAAAAGTTAGAGGAAAAAGAAAAGACAAACATTTAGAAAGATGGTGACTCGGTCAAAAATGAAACTTAATTAGCTTCCTCTATAAATACAACAACGTATACTTTAAAAAAGATAGCTTATAAAAATATTTTCTAAAGTACAAAAATTCAAACGTATATTAACATAATATTAATTTAGTTAAATATTTAAAATATATGAATTTCAAATATTGATTCAGTCAATAATAAATTAAAATATTAATAAAGTAAAATATTAATTTCAAAGGTTACTTATTCTGCTTTGAAAAAGAAATGTTCAAATATATGTTTGCATGATTTTCGTTTAATCAAATATTTAAAATATATTATTTTCGGAAAATATTAATACTGTGGATTATTTATTTCAAAGATTATTTTATGCTAAATGATAAGTTAGTCAATTTTTAGTTTAAATATTGATTTGGTCAAATATTGATATTCTAATTCATTAAAGTATTGATTGAAATGTATATGTTACATTGCTATTAACTTTTAGTTTAATTAAAGTTTTGAGTACCTCATTAATTTCTAGTATTTCTAATTAATTTGATTAAAAATTTATATTTTATTAAATATCTAAAATGTTTTTTTCTTCATGTCTAAATATCTTAGTGTTTCATCTTGTTATTAACAAATTGGCTAACAAGTTATATAGAAAAAAAAAAAAGTAAAACTCAATTTATTTTGTTGACAACAAGAACAGAGAAATGTGAAAATATTTTGAACAGATATCATAATAAATTTTTTAGTAAAAACTTAATTAAAAATATTCAAATTTATTACGTAATTAAAATTCAACTAAGCCAAATTTCTATTCTTATTTTTAAAATGTCTTATAACGAAATTGTTTAAAAATTAGTCCTATAAAAATTTTCATAATATATTTTACTCTAATAAAAAACGAGAATACATATATTCCTGTAACTTAAAAATCATTTACAAACTTTATATGTTGATAATTAAAATAATCTGTTAAACTTTTACTCGAATATTTTTTTATGTTATATAAATAATATAGCATCTTGAGTTTTGTATTTAATAATAAATGAGCAAGTATAAAATCTTTATTTATATATATATATATATATATATATATATATATATATATATATATATATATATATATAAATTAAAATTTTTTAAATAGTATCAATATAATTGCATCGGTCAAAAGATTGATTCAAATAGTGTCGATCAAAGTGTTAGTTTTTAAAATAAAATGCATAGTGTCGGTTAGGTCTATGCAAAATGTGTCATAAATTTTTATTTTTTTTTTAAAAATTGTGTTTGCCTAGTTTACTAAAAAAATAAATAAAAATTATTGAGACGACTTAATTTACGCTAAATTTTAAGTCGGCATAACCTATGCAAAAAAATAATTTTCGTGAGTCAAGTCCACATTAACTTAAATAATGTTTTTTGAATTTGAAAGTAGTTAAAACAAATAATTAAAATTAAATTAAATTTAAAAAATAGTAAAGTTTAGAAATATAATATAAAATAACAATATAATTATTATATTAGTAAAATATAAAAATAATGAAAAAAGATAAAAAAAATAAAATAGATGTAAGATTATAATTTAATAAAATTAATAAAAATATTTGATCATGATTTTTAAAATTTAATTGAATGTTTGGAATCATAAAATATAAATGAATGATAGCTAAATAATAAAATATAAATAAATGATAATTGAAATATAAAATATGATAGTTGAAACATAAAATATGAGTGAATATAAAATATAACATGCTAAAAGATACTTAACTTGTTAAGATATAAGATAAGGTTTTTAACACTTTTATTTGTTTTAAGTTTTATATAGTGTTTTTATTTATTTAAATTAGGTGATGTAATGAATATTAATTAAATTTAATTCTTATTTATTTTCAAAAATTGAATTTTTTAGTTATGGGTTTCTCACTTAAACCACAATTTTCTCCATTATAATTCTCATTACCATTTTTCCTCTACTCATGAACTTGCTTCCTCTAGTATTAAGATCTTTTTTCTAAATTGACATAAAGTTTAAGAAACTTATGTAAAAGAGGTACTAGTTAGAATATAAACTTATCAAGTAGGAATGAATCTGCTGAGCAACATAATTGATTCATAATTTGAAACTATATAATAATTTATAAAATTTTGAAAATAGTTGAATTATTAACTTAAATAAGAGTTAAAATGATAAGAAATAAAGTGCTCATAAATAATTATATTTTTTTTGATACATATATATATATATATTAAATTGTATTTGGGTATTATGTTTTTGTATTATACAAAAGAATTAAAATTAAAGTTATTTATAATTAAATATATTAAGTCATACACAAATATTATCTCTAAATATTAATAATAGGATATAAAAATAGAATAAAATATCAAAAATTTAGGATAATAATATTCCTATAGTACCTAAATGTCATTATTTGAATTGATTATAACAAAAAAATTTATTAATAACACAAAAAAATAAAATATAAATAATATAAGAAAATGATATTCAATCATAATATATCTAATTATAATTTTATTACTTATTAAACAATTTCAAGTTTAATTATAATTTTATTAATTATAAAATAATTTTAATTATAATTGTGTCAATTATAAGATAATTAAATAATATTGATAATAATAACAATTATAATTATAATATTAATATTAATAGTAACAATAATAATAAAAATATTTGAATTTGTTTGTAAGTTCGAACTTCCAATAGTCATAGTCATGGCTATTGTTGTGTTTAAATGGACTCCAAAATAAATATAAGTTATTTTTCTTTCTTCAATTGTGGAAGAGTTTTGTATGAAAATATATGTGCGTATATCACAGTACCATGTAGTTATTTTTTATTTTTGTTGTTTGGTTTATAATGATTGGCTGTGATTTACTGTTTTAATTTTTGGGAGTAATAAATTTTTTTAATGTTAATAAGAATATTTATCAACAATTCGGGATGCATTGGTTTTGCTATGAATTCTCATCTTCGGTTTAAATCTTGCATCATTTCCTAATATTTGTTGTGCCTGACTTTAATTTGGGACAATGTACAGAAGTGAATTGCATTTAGGAATTGGAGTGATGTTGATGTATTGTGTGACTTATATCATTACGTGTGTACAACGTGTTGGTGATATTGTAATTATTGCTTTTCTTGTGTAATATTTTCTTGAAAATTTATTATATAAATATATTTTGATAATATTGTTAGATATTTTTTATGATTGAGAATTCGCTTCGCGGGACGGATTGTGATAAAATATCATTTTTGATAATATTTTTGGATTTTTTTTATGATTGAGAGTTCGTCTTCGCTGGACGGATTGTGATAAAATATCAATTTTGATAATATTGTTGGAAATTTTTCATGATTGAGAGTTCGCCTTCGCGGGACGGATTCTGATAAAATATTAATTTTGTGAATATTGTTGGATATTTTCATGATTGAGAGCTCCCCTTCGCGGGACGGATTGTGATAAAATATCAATTTTGTAAATATTGTTGGATATTTTCATGATCGAGAGCTCGCCTTCGCGGGACGAATTGTGATAAAATATCAATTTTGTAAATATTGTTGGATATTTTCATGATCGAGAGCTTGCCTTCGCGGGACGGATTGTGATAAAATATTAATTTTGTTAATATTGTTGGATGTCTTACATAATTTTAATCTCACATTCATTAGACGAATTATATTAGTGTATTATTCTATTGTTGAACATTATTGTTTTTATTGTTACGTTAAGATTTATCTTAATAATAAACTTACCCTTCGGTTTATTTATTTTTGACGTAATTCTTGATGAATGGTTTATTATATTCTTAAGGTTTTGAGTATCCTCTCGATATTAGCTTTAAGAATATGATACTGAAAGCTCAACAAAATATGTAGGTTAATTTGCTATTGTTGATACGTTCTATTCCAACTTTGCCTATGCAAATAGTTTTCTTGATCAAGCTAAATGGAACTAATTATAAGGATTGAGTGAGAAGTTTTCTAAATCCTAGTATCCTTATAATAATTGTGAAATTGCACAAATTTCTTATGCTTCCGCTGTTGACACTCTTATGTATGTTCAAGTTTGCACACGTACAGATATTGCTTTTGTTGTTAATGTGCTTGGACGATACTTGAGCATATTCCCACAGAGTTTATAATTGCAGATCCCTTAACTAAGGGATTGACTGTTAAAGTCTTTGTTGAGCACGTAACCCGGATATAATGATGTATTTGTTTAGTGGGAGTTTTCTTTGTTGGATATGTACTTCCCTTTTGAACCTCATTTATTGTATTGTCGTATTATTGAAATGATTGACAATAATCATTTATTGTTGTGACGACAAGTATTTTGTATTGTCATATTTCGTTTATTCTGATTTGTTCAATTAATGTTATGGCATAATTTTGAGACATTTTGGACCCAGACTCAAATTGTTATTATGGTGAGATTGTTTTAATCTCATATAACATCTTGGGCGGATGATTGAGACATGTAATTGTCTATTTTGTGTTGCCATATTTCGTTTATTCTGATTTGCGCAATTAATGGTATGACATAATTTTGAGACATTTTGGACCTAGTCTCAAATTGTTATCGTGGTGAGATTGTTTTAATCTCATATAGCATCTTGGACGGATGATTGAGACATATAATTGTCTATTTCTTATTACCATATTTTGTTTATTATGATTTGCATAATTGATGTTTTGGCATAATTTTGAGACATTTTAGACCCAATCTCAAATTGTTATTGTCGTGAGATTGTTTTAATCTCAGATAGCATCTTAGGCGGATGATTGAGACATAATTGTATATTTCAAATTTATAAAGGTCACTGAAATGTAGGTGTTTCATTTCTGTATGATATCATCACTCCTTCGAGTGTGATTTTCTGCGGTGATAAGATGCTTACATATTTCATTTTGGATTTATATTGTAATATTTTGGCATTTTATTATGGTCACATATTGTGAGTTGTTCTGAATTAATTTTTGTCAACACCCGATTTTGTCCGGGTAATATTTTAAATTAAAGCATAATGATAAAAATAAAAAGAAATAAAAATCAATAATAACATAAAAATATATTTATTAGTTTAAGTATTCTTGAAATAATAATAATGATAAAAATTAAATAAAATTTGAATTT
>Ga0209489_108269_pt1 | contig 14438 bp, 9 predicted proteins | sample SiratrowhiteBW_FD_187527 | JGI IMG/M metagenome (GOLD analysis project Ga0209489, IMG submission 187527) | Root nodule microbial communities of legume samples collected from California, USA - Siratro white BW (SPAdes) (version 2) | ecosystem: Host-associated > Plants > Roots > Nodule | place: USA... | reverse complement strand
TTTTTTTTTTTTTTTTTTTTTTTTTTTTTTTGAAAACATATATAATAAAATTGCACTTATGCATTTTACCTAATATTTCTATTAAATGTTTTGCAATTTTTTCTCTCTCATAAATACACCACTTTGATATTTTCTTCCTTTTAAGCAAGTTTTGGGATTTCATAAATAATATTAGATATCACAATGGTTGCACATGTTATATGATATTTAATAAAAAACTTTAAATGTAATAATTATTTGGGTATTAGTAAGATCATTTGTATCATCTTATACTAAATATGATTTTAAAAAAGAAAAAAAAATATTTTTTTCTCAAATAAATAGTTTGCACTATATCCACTAACGGTATGACTTGTCAAGGGTATCGTGAATAGTCACTCACACTATCTTATACTCTAAAAATTATAAAGATATAAAAATATCAAATTTTTCAAATATTAAAAAAAAATATATAAAAAAAATCAACACACTAACAAAGTATTTCCTATCCAGAACTATGTAAACCTTGATTTTTCATCATGAATGGAAATATGTAGGAGCAAGGTCAATCCTTGTCAGCCCCAAAAATAAAAAAAAATATTTTTTATTTCCTAAAAAGCAATACCTTTCTACTTTTTTGTTTGTCATCCCCGTCATGACCCTAGTTGCAACATAAATTAAAGTGTCTTTCAGAGAAATATCAAAATTTGATTTTATAGCATATTGTGCTTTGATGCTCAAATTTGTTCATAATGAAAATTATTCAAATTTTTATGGAATATTTAAACGTGATTAATTGTTTCTAATCAAAGATATCTTGTGCTATTTAAATAGTTTCTATATATAGATAAAGTCAATTTTAATGTAGAATCAATAATAGATGTTATCCTTCCTACGACTAGTTTAAGCTTTAGATGGTTATGATTTACCTTTCCAGCATCCAATGACTAGTTTTTACAAAGTTACATATAAGGAACAATTTCAAGTTGAAACAAAACAAGAAGTAGAAAGAGAAATATATCATACAATACATTGAATAATTTACTAAATATTTGAGCGTCTTTTGTAAATTTGTTATTGAGAGCATACAAAGTTTTGAGTTACGTGAAATCATTGTGTAAATCTTCACTATTGTGAAGTAAACCCTTGTAAGCTTTCATTATTCTTTCTTTTGAGATTGTTTCTTTCAATCTTGAGTGGTCTTAATCTCAGCGGCAGATAAGGATTGATATAACCTAGAGAGGTTTGTGTACTCGAATAACGTGGAGAGGTTTGTGTACTCAGATAACCTAGAGAGGTTTGTGTACTCGGATAACTTGGAAAGGTTTGTGTACTCGAATAACCTGGAGAGGTTTATACTCGTTGTAACCATTTACTGAATAGTGGAACCTCTCAAATGATTTCTTCAAGCACTACAAAAAAAATTGGATTTACCTACGGTCAAAATTCGCTGGTAATGACCAAAATAAGTGGGTAATCAAACATTACCCATGATTACCGACGGATCAAAATCCGTAGGTAAATTTCCCACCAACTTTTATCGGTTGGTAATTTTCCCACAGAATTTATTCCGTGGGTATAAGTTTATATTACCCACTAATATTGATTAGTGGGTAACATCATAATTTTATCCTTCTAATTGTCTCATTATTTATTATTATTATTATGCTTATTTTATTTTATTTATTAATGATATATTATTTTATATCATTCTACTTATCTCATTATTTATTTTTACTTTTATTATTAATTAACATTATTATTAATGTTATTACAATTATTAATAAAATTACTACCAAACTGCAATCAGGAGAAGCTAAACCAAGACCTTTAAAAGTTGAAGGGAGCCTTTGACCACTACGCCAGACAATCTATATGATAATATTATGATTATTATTATTCTTATTATGATTATATTTATGATTATGATTGTTAATATTAATAATAATAATAATAATAATAACAATAATATTATTATTATTATTATCATTATCATTAATAATAATATTATTATTCTTATTATTATCATTTTTATTAAAAACGACAATTATAATATTAACAATAATATAAATAATAATATTATTAATATTGATAAAAATAATATTAATAAGATTCATAATAACAATAATAAATTAATAAAATTTAAAATACTAATATTATTAATAATATTAATACGGATAATAAAAATAACATTAATAATAATAATATTAGAAATAAGAATAATAATAACATTATTGATAATATTATAATTAACTATTATAATAATAATAATAATAATAATAATAATAATAATTCTTAATAATAATATCAGAAATATTTTTAATATAATTGAAAATAATATAAAAAAATATTAATAATATTAAAACTATTTTTCATACAAATATAAATAATGTTGGTAATAATATAATAATATTAAAAATATTATTGATGTAAATATAAATAATATGAATAGAAGTATTAATAATATTCCATATTGAAAAACATATAATAATAATGTTAATATAAATAATAATAATAATAATAATAATAATAATAATGTTATCAATAACATTAATAATATTTTGTGTATAAATGTTAATAATATTAAAAACATTAAAAATATTAAAAACAACATTAATAATTTGAAAAAAAAGATAATATTGATACAAATAATAATTATAATTTTAATAATATTATAACTAACAATATTAGAAATAATAATAAAAACAATAATATTAATAATATTAATATCAATAAAACTAATAATAATAGTAATAAAAGTGTTAAAAATACTAATAATATTAGTTATAATATTAATAATATCAATAAAAATATTAATATTTTTAATAATATTTATCTTTACTAATGTTATTATTAATAAATCAATATGAACATCATTAATAAGAGATAATAGTAGTTTTATCCATAAATATAAGTTCCTAAGTATTACCTACGGACATAGGTTCGTAAGTATTACCCACAGACATAGGTACGTAGGTATTACCTACGGAAATAGTTCGTGGGTAATACCTACAGACCAATATCCGTGGGTAATACCTACAGATCTGTGTCTGTGGGTAATATCTACGAACCTATGTCCGTGGGTAATAAGTACGGACTTAAATCCGTGGGTAATACCTACAGATATAGATCTATAGATAATAATTTGTGGGTAATGCTGAATTTATCTATGGATACAGATCCGTGGGTAAATTGAGTTTTTCTTGTAGTGAATAGAGAATTAGACGTAGCCTCAAAGATTAGGGTAAACCAGTATAAAAGTGCTTCATCCATGCTTATATATTCTTGCCTTGGATAATTTTACTTAGTTTTTGTTTACATTGAATTGAGTTTAGACTCCATTCAACCCACCCACCCCTTCTGGAGCCAGCTATTGATTGAAACCAATTTTAAATTGATTGAAACTTTACTGTCAGGATTTTTTAGTTTGTTGTTTTTCGAAAGCAATTTGTTGTGCATTCCAGAGAACCATTTTTAAGAAAAAATAGTTAGTCCAATTCTAGTTTTATATTTCAAAACCACTTAGAAATACTATAGCTCATTCCAATAACATATGATGCATGCACACGACACACACACACATTGGGCTTGTTTGGACCTCTAAACAAACTTTTGAACTCAAGTTCAAAATTGAAGAAGATCAGTCTAAAGACTTTGGAGCTTCAAGATTATAAAATCTCTACTTGTAGAAAATTGTATAAAGTAGTATAAAATTTATTTTGGGTCTTGTATTTTGGGCCAAGTTAGTATAAGAATTTAAAATTTGGGCCTTATATTTGGTATTTGGGTATAATAGGTTGTCTTGAATTTTTGGGCCATGTATTTGGACCAAACCCTAACCTTGAGAGAGAGAGAGAGAGAGTTACCACTTAGGGTATGTACGAGCTAGGGCTTAAGTGGCACCTACAATGCTTCCCATGCTCCTTGTCACTTGGCACCTTGCCAATGGAGAGGATCCTCTCCATTCATGGCTTGACATATGTCATTCTATAATTAGAGAGTTTTTAAGAAACTTTTCATATAAGCTAGGGTTAATATTAAATTTTTTCCCTATAAATAGAGATGCTCTCCTCTTGTAAAATAACTTTGACAAATATATTGAATTGCTGTCAAAATATTTTCAGCACTTCTACGTTTGTCAAGGTTCTTTCTAGATGAGTCTTACGCAAGACCTTTTCTAGACTTCCTCTTAAGTGTTGGTCATAACTGTTGGAAAATTCACCTCCAAATCTCCATATCAAACAACCACAACAAAAATTCTTTCTAGTGCATCAACTCCAATTCACTTTCAAACATCAAATCCTATAAGAAGAAGCACATTGAAGCATGCAATTGAGGCTATAATTGCATGATCTTCTTTTTATTTTTCTTGGTTTGACTTCATCAAATGCATAGACAACAACAATGTCAACATAATATATATATATATATATATATATATATATATATATATATATATATATATGTGTGTGTGTGTGTGTGTGTGTGTGTGTGTGTGTGTGTTGATTGGAGTCTAGCAAAGATAGAACGGGTGCATTTGTGAGTAGAGTCTTTATCTTTTGGAAACCACTTTCTTGTTTTTCACCCCAATGGAACGTGACATCTTTCTTTAACAACTCATTGAGTGGTGAAGCTAGACTAGAGAAGTTAGGCACAAAACATCTGTAAAAACCTACTAGGCCATGAAAACTCCTAACATCCCCCACGTTCTTTGGAGTGAGCCAATCTTGGGTGGCCTAGATTTTTGTGGGGTCAATATGAACCCCTTATTTATTGACAATGAAACCTAATAATATCAAATGTAGGGAAACGAATAACACATCAAAATTTAAACCACGACAGAAAAGAAAAAATTCACTAGACATTAAGGTAGCTCCAAGATTGAGAATCAAGGTTGATCTTTGAAAAATCTTGGAAAAACCTCTCAATCACAATGGATTCTTACTCTCCTCGTGCTCTCACGATTGAAAATTTCAAGTTTTCTCTAAAATATGAATTCTAAAAAGTCACTCTCGCAATTGGCAAATTTGTTCTTTTATAGCAAATATGTGCTTAAGTGAAATCAATGGATTATTTTTGAAATCAATCAATTGATTCTGAGAAACAATCAATTGTTTTTCGTTTGGTAGTAAAAATTTTCACTAAAACTCATTTTAAAAACAGGTTTACCCTTGATCCATTGGAGCTCTTACATACTTTTATCATGATGAAAGTAATATGTATTTATTTTAACCACTTTTCTACTGCATAGTGATAAGAATAATGACAAGTTTTTGATCATTTTTCTGTATTTGGGCTTATTGGTCTATAATTGAAAGTTTGACTCAATTTGATGAAATTTGATGAAATTTTCAGAAATTTTCCAAACTTGAGCATGTTTCATATATTGTCCATAACTTTTGCTATAGACCTCGGATTAACTTGATCTTTATGTCGTTTTGTAGATAACTCAACGATCTACAAACATTGTGCGAGGTCCAAAACCAAATTCGAACTTTAAAGTGGACAAAATCAGCCTTGAAGTTGGTGTACAAAATTTGGACAACACCTTTAGTGGAAATATGCAATTGAGAACAACTTAGTCATTTCACCGCCAAATGATTTGGGATCAAAACTGTACATTTTTGGTTTATTAAGGCAACGTAGAGGTGGGCCTAGGCGACCTTAGGTCAGGAAAAACTCTAAATATTGTAGTGAGTTGTGTAGGGCAACATCCAAGAAATTTTTATACAACACTTTGAATACAGTTTTGGTGACTTGCTTCTTCTTGGCTTCTTCTTCATTTCTACATTTTTATTTCCGTATTCATTCGCTTTTACATTTTTATCTTCGTATTCATTGGCTATTGTCAACACCCAATTTCATTCGGGCGAAAACTAGAAAATAAAAATATATTCATTCATGATTACTTCTTTTAAAAATAATAATAATAATAATAATAATAATAAAATGAGAAAAGACAAAAATAAAAATAAATAAATAAATAAAAGGGAAAAATTAAAATAATGATATAATAAAGGGGGAAGAGAGAGAGAAAAAAGGAGAAAGAAACAAAAATGGGTTGATGATTTACAGAAGTGAGAACAGTTAAAGCAAAAGATGGTCGTTGGTAACCAACGGAAACAAAACGGATTTGAGCTGAACGGAAGCGCCATTTTCAATCTCTACATAAAGGCAATGTGAAGCATAACGTAGGGGTTGGTTAGAATAGAGTTGGGACGTTTGGTTTTCTTGAGAGTTGAATTTGGAGAGATTGTTGAAGTCTCTGTGAAAGAAAAACTCGTCGGAGAAGGAGGAAGAGCTTGTTGGAAAGAAAATTGTCATTAAAGAATACATTGGAGTGGAAGTTATGCTTCAACAAGTAAATATTAAATAATATTTTTACCATTTGCATGCATGTATTTTTGGGTTGTTCATTGATCATATTCATAAGATAACTACACTGTTTATCATCTTCTCTAATAATTACATTGTTTAATATTTGAGTTGCTTCTCTTGTCAAGTTCTATTGTTTTTAGACTGTGTTGATTGTTTAAGTTATAGCTGAGTGATTATGTAATTGTAATGTTTATGTCATTGTCTCTAATGAGATGATGAATATTTTGAAACCAATCATTGGAAATTTCAATTGCTAAATTACTGAATCCTCTTGCCGAAGACGAAGCACATTAAGGTACACATCGTTAGATATTTAGGTTGAATTTTGGTTCTATTTTGGTTCATTTACATCGTTTCATCATTTTCCATTATGTTTATGTGTTCATGTTTGGTTTTGCTGAATAATATGTTTGTATGCATTCTAGTTTTGGTTTTTGAGTTATACATATTGCTTCTCTAAATATTTAGAGTCATGTTAATCCCTTCACTCACCTTAATCTTAGCCGAGGACCCCAAAACCACCTTAAGTCATATAATTCCCCTTAGTAAAAAACCTTTATGAGTAAAATACCGCAAAACTAAGCCCTTAGGACTTTAGCTTATAATTCCCTTTAATTAAATACATGGAATTCAAACTAGACCTTGACCTCTCCAACTAGCGCTTTGGCGGAGTCAAGAATGCCTGCAGCAAGGACCTCTCCGGTGAGCTACCTTGGGCCTCTGGTGACCTCCTCATTGATGCTTGGCGACTCCCAAAAATGCGTCAACTCATTCCAAGACTTGCTCCTCACTCTCTTTCACCTAACACCCAAGACGTCATTGTCATCCAAGTTAGCAACTCCATTATAAACTACGACACTAAACCACTGCTCTGCCTCACTTGCAACTGTGTCATTGCTCCTTATCACTGTCATGTCTTCCCGTAGTGTCGCCTCGTTCTATGTCGTCGTGGTGATGTTCACTGTTAGTCTTGATGACGGAAAACCCTAAAGTCACCACAACTCCTTTAATACCGCTGCAAGTCTTTGTAATTCTTCTAATGTTCACTTCGTTCAAGTTTCTTTTAGCATAGTAGCAGCCATTATGTGTTTCCATTTTCTTAACCCTAATTAGCTTAGGGTAGGTGTTAAAATGAAGAAAAATGATACTTTGACACTACATAAGGAGTTACACCCATTTGGCACTCCTACGTGTCAAATGGGTCCCGCTTGGCAAAGAGAGAGAACGGACTCTTTCATTTAGCTTACGTGATGTTTGTTTGTCATCTTCCAATGATTAATTTTGTCAATTGCAATTGGAAAAATGTAGAGTCAATTTTATAAGGAAGACAAAATATTCACCCTATTTCACTCATTTGTAGCTTGCATTAAAGAAGAGAGAACAAAAGAAAAGATAAACGTATATCGTTAGTTATACGCACGTATGTGATTAACTGTGCACGTATGTGGTTAACTGTGTAAGGAAAACAATGTCTATCAATTGGATTGCTTCATAACCCTTTTAAGGTTGAAGGATTCGACATCCAAAGTTAAACATGGGTGTTCGAATTGTCACCCTCGCTAACCACATAAATGAACACAGCTAACCACTACCATGTCAGTGTCATTTATTCTAAACTAGGCCGAATTTCCAAGGTAGAACCCATGTATTCAAAGGCCATGATAGTTAACCACATACGTGCACATAGCTAACCACCTTGATAAGGGTTTCATGATTTGACGCGTAAGGGCTTGCACGTTGAGCTGGATGGACGAAAAATGGAATGAAATTGTTCACACATGACTAAGAACTGGATTGGTTCACAAATATTTTTTTATTGAAGGATTCGACATCCAAAGTTAAACATGGGTGTTTTAATTATCACCCTGGCAAACCACATAAATGAACACAGCTAACCACTACCATGTTAGTGTTATTTATTGTAAATTTGGCCAAATTTCCAAGGTAGAACCCATATATTCAAAAGCTAGGACAGTTAACCACATATGTGCACATAGCTAACCACCTTCATAAGGTTTAATCTTTTTGACACGCTGGGGCTTGCATGTGGAGCTGGAGGTAGGGGAAATGGAACGAAAAATTGTCCAGACATGATTAAGAAGGGGATTGATTCATAAACATTTTTAGGTTGACGGATTCGACATCCAAAGTTAAACATGGGTGTTCGAATTGTCACCCTCGCTAACCACATAAATGAACACAGCTAACCACTACCATATTAGTGTCATTTATTCTAAACTAGGCCGAATTTCCAAGGTAGAACCCATGTATTCAAAGGCCATGATAGTTAACCACGTACGTGCCCATAGCTAACCACCTTGATAAGGGTTTCATGATTTGATACGCAGGGGCTTGCACGTTGAGCTGGATGGACGAAAAATGGAACGAAATTATTCACACATGACTAAGAACTGGATTGGTTCACAAATATTTTTTTTATTGAAGAATTTGACATCCAAAGTTAAACATGGGTGTTTTAATTATTACCCTGGCAAACCACATAAATGAACACAGCTAACTACTACCATGTCAGTGTCACTTTTTGTAAACTTGGCCGAATTTCCATGGTAGAACCCATGTATTCAAAGGCTAGGACAGTTAACTGCACACGTGTACATAGTTAACCACCTTGATAATGTTTCATCTTTTTGACACGCTGGGGCTTGCACATTGAGCTGGAGGGAGGAGAAATGGAACGAAAAATTGTTCAGACATGATTAAGAAGGGGATTGATTCATAAACATTTTTAGGATGAAGGATTCGACATCCAAACTTAAACAGGGGTGTTCGAATTGTCACCCTGGAAAACCACATAAATGAACGCAACTAACTACTACCATGGCATTGTCATTTATTGTAAACTTGGCCGAATTTCCAACGTGGAACCCATGTATTCAAAGGCTAGGACAGTTAACCACATAGCTAACCACCTTGATAAGTTTTCATCATTTCACATGCAGGGCCTTGCCGGTTGAGCTGGATGGATGACAAATGGAACGAAATTATTCACACATGACTAAGAACTGGATTGGTTCACAAACATTTTGATGTTGAAGGAATCGACATCCAAAATTAAACATGGGTGTTCGAATTGTCACCCTGGCAAACCACATAAATGAACACAATTAACCACTAGCATGTCAATGTCATTTATTGTAAACTAGGCTGAATTTCCAAGGTAGAATCCATGTATTCAAAGGCCAGGACAGTTAACCACATACGTGAATATAGCTAACCACCTTGATAAGGATTCCATGATTTGACAAGCAGGGACTTACACGTTGAGCTGGATGGAGGAGAAATTGAAAGAAAAATTTTCAAACATGACTAAGAATTAGATTGGTTTGCAAACATTTTGAGGTTGAAGGATTCGAAATCCAAAGTTAAACAAGGGTGTTCGAATTGTCACCCTGGCAAACGACATAAATGAACACTGCTAACCACTACCATGTCAGTGTCATTTTTTGTAAACTTGGCCGAATTTCTAAGGTAGAACCCATGTATTCAAAGGCCAGGATCGTTAACCACATACATGCACATAGCTAACCACCTTGATAAGGTTTGATCTTTTTGACACACTAGGGCTTGCACATTGGGCTGGAGGGAGGAGAAATGGAACGAAAAATTGTTCAGACATGATTAAGAACTGGATTGGTTCATAAACATTTTTAGGTTTAAGGATTTGACATCCAAAGTTAAACATGGGTGTTAGAAATGTCACCTTGGAAAACCACATAAATGAACATAGCTAACCACTACCATGTCAGTGTCATTTTTTGTAAACTTGGCCGAATTTCCAAGGTAGAACCCATGTATTCAAAGGCCAGGACAGTTAATTACATACGTGCACATAGCTAACCACATACGTTCATCTTTTTCTCTGTTCTCTCTCCTTCAATGCAAGCTACGAATGAGTGAAATGGGGGAAGATTTTGTTTTCCCTCTCAAATTAACGCTACCTTTTCCAATTGCAATTGACTGAATAAACCCTTGGAAGACGACAAATGAACATCACGTAAGCCAAACGAAAGAACACATTCTCTCTCTTTGTTAAGCGGGACCCATTTAACACTTGGGAGTGTCAAATGGGTGTAACTCCTTCAGTAGTGTCAAAGTATCATTTTCCTGAAATGTATAGGTATTAGTAGGTTTAATTTGGGCTTAAGCCCGTTTATTGTCTATAGAAAAATATGGTAAGACGAATTCTTCCTACATGTCCATGATCTCGTCCTGCACCTCTATATTAGACTTGAAAAGTCTTCTTTAGTATAAAATTTCGTAACCCCATAATACCCTCCACCTCCTTCACTTTCATTTTCCGTTTCAAGCTTCATCATGGTAGTTGTCCTTAGCGTTAGTTCATATGAATGATATAATATTTTTTTTTCAGGGGGCAAAAGGTATGAGAAGCTTTGACACGAGACTTGAGATAGAAGAAAAGAAATTGGGATATGAATGATCCAATTACTAGGAGGGCGTGAAAAGGAAGGGAAGGACTATGAAGGGTATGGGACACAACATTAAACAACCACCGATGATGTCTATGTAGAATTTGAGGTAGGGAAGGGCTTTGTTTATCTTCAATGGATATTTCAGCCTTGAGGTTATCCATAACCTTTGGTGACAATGCCCTTTCAATCTTTGTGCCTGTGCCATTCACAGCCATCTCCTTTTCTATGTGAAAGCAGTAGCTCTCAAATACTCCAGAGCTGACAACAACTCTAAAATCCAACAGAAAGAATAACTCTAACTCAAGCTTGTTCAATTCAACATTGCTCACTCCTCATACTCGTGCATAAACGGCGTTGTTATAATGTCTACAACTCACAAAAGCAAAGAATAAGGCACTATAGTAGACAACCGGAGTAAAGACAATAAAGCTTTTGTCTAATTGTAGGTTCGTGAAAGTGTAAGCTATTAAACTATATAACAAGTAAAATTAGTTAAATCAAAACTCATCTTCACATCAGTGCTTCTCAACACCATATCTTATGTAAAATGCATAACATCAAAGGTTTTCATTTAGACCATCTAATGTCAGGGTAGTGTTTATCTGTAATTTCTCACAATATGAAGAAATGAAACTTAAATGCAATTTAAAGCATGCATAACATAAATGGTATTTGGAATTATTCAAGGCAATTAGCCCATAATCATAAGTAAATGTCACCAGGAAGAAATGGAGCAGGGACTCACTCCTCATCCAGCATCTTGGAAGCGACCATTGTAGTTTTTTTTGTATATCGGACCTACCCCATCCAGTATACAAAAAGATAAAAAATTACATACCGGATGTTGTCCACCCATTGGTCATCCAGTATGTAATTTTTTATCCTTTTAATATCGGATGGGATTGGATCCGGTTTACAAATTATATATCGGATTCCACCCCTCTCAATTTTCATCCGGTTTACATTTTGTATACCGGATGTCGGATCATCCGATTTACATTTTCTAAAAATTTATATATCGGATTACTTTGTCCGATGATTTGATGGATTTCAAAATATGCTATTCAAAATCGACGAAAACCAAAAATCTTACCTCACAGTCGTTCCACACCCGTCACTAATGGAAAACCTTCTCTACTGTTTAATCACACACTCAACCTTGCATAACACCACTATCGATGATCAATTTCGGCGAGAACGATTCAGACCTTCACTGTGCTTACTTTATATCAGAAGATGTCATACCCTTTTTCGTCATTTCCGTAAGGGTATTATTGGAGTTTTAGATTATATCAAGGTGCAGGATGAGATCATGGAGGTGCAGGAATAATTCATCATATGGTAATTGACAGTGTGGAACGTGAGAGTACATAATAGAAAAGAGAGCGAGAAAGAAGAAATTGGTAATGGCTCAGGCGAAAAAGAAACATATAACTTTTACTTAAAAATAAAAATAAAAATATATAAGAATATTGATGTTGGTACTGGTGCAAAACTGGATAATAGAGTGATAAGAAATGAGACGTTGCAGTGGAGTGTGAAAGTGAGCAATAGAATTTTGTGCTTAGAAAAATGAAATTGATTTGGGCTTAGCCGGTTTTGGTCCATTTGTTTGACATTGATTATTAAAAGGGAGAATGAGTCAAAGAGTGAAGTTGGAATAAAGATGAAGCATTTGGGCAGATTTAGTGTATTGTGCCTGGCTCGTTTTGATCTTTAGACTTTTGACTAATGATTGGAAAAGAGAAGGAAAAGAGTGAAATGATTCTGAAAAGGAAAAAAGAAAAAGAGGGAGCTGACGTGAAATTGTTTTTTTTTCTTTTATATTTTTTTTAGTTTTAATTTTTTTTTTATTTTCTTCTCTTAATAAATAATAAAAAATAATATTTTTCTTTTCTTTCTTTAGGCTTAAATGAACAATGAATAAGGTGAGATGTGTTCTGGTGCAGTTGTAAATAAAAAAAAAAAAAAGATGATGTTGGCATTGAATTAATTGAGCTTGAATGAATTGGGCAAAGGTTTTTTTTATGTGAATTAAGTGAATGGAGCGTTGAGTTCGTGAGTGAATTAATATATATATATATATATATACTTGTGGCACCTAATGTTAATAAATAACTAATAATAAAAAGGATCTAATTAAGTTGTGATGCAACTTAATTATTTTTGGACTTATTTTATTATTGTTTTATTTTATTATTTTTTTAAAAAATGGAACTTTTAGTTTTTTATATAAAGTCTTTCTCTTGTCTTTACTTAAATATTTTTTTCAAATGATCATACAATTCATGTAAATTTTTTTTTAAATAAATTTTTTGTTAAACTTCTAAATGATTGTTCGCGTTATATATGGATTTAATTCGAAAAGTTTTAATTTCATTTGGATTATCAAAAGGTCCAAAAATGAAAAATTTTAAAAATATTAAAAATTAAAAAAATATGAAAAAATATAAAATTTTCAATTAAATTCCTAAAATGACCACTCGCGTCATAGATGGATTTAATTCGAAAAGTTTTAATGTTATTTGGATTATTAAAGGGTCGTACGCGTCTAGCAATATCTAATATGAAGTTTAATTTTAAAAAAATAATAATAATATAAAATTTCAAAAAATAAAAAACATCAAATTTTCCAAAACAACCCATCTTTCTTTTAGAACTACGTGAAGCCTGATTTTATATCATAAATAGAAATACAGGAACAAGGTCGATCCTTGTCAGGTCCTTTAATTTAAAAATTATTATTTTTGTTCTTATTTGCATTTTATTTCTATTTTTGAGAAAAATAAACATTTAATAAACCACATTTGATTTTCTCATTTAATTAAAGGTATTATCCTAGGACAGGTGTTGGGGACACTAATACCTTCCCCACGCGTAATCGACTCCTGAATCCATCTCTGGTTTGCAAATGATTCTTTTTCCTTTTCTTTGCTTTTCCATAATAAACTATGGTGGCGACTCCATCTTTCTTTCATTTCACTCCATATTTTCAATTATTTTTAGATCGTTGTCCGCCGTCATCGACGAGGTCGTGACAACTATTATACGTGTTCATTCTACCATGAGTGGCTAAAGCTTTTACTCAATCTAATCCCTAGAGGTTCTCCCATTTTCGTGTATCCCTAGGTTCGTGTTTTGTATTGTTTTTCCGCAATTACCTGCTCATTTGATGTTTTAATTTGATTGTTGAATTTAATGGTTGGATTGACTCTGTAAATGAAAGAATACAATTCAACTGGAATGTATTATGGAGTTCCCCAATCAGAATCAAGTCGAACCGATGATGTTGCTCACCATGCGATTGCATTGCTTTGGCACACTAGGTATTCGATAAAATGCTTCGCGATTGTGAAGTGTTCAGGATGTTAAATAAATGTAGGTGTTAAAGTAAGTATTTGGCCTAAGTTCAAGAGGGGGGGGTGAATTGAACCCTTTTTGAATCTTTTCGAAATTTGCTTTTCAATGTGAGAATACAAAGTCTTTAAAGAAACTTAGACTGAAATCTACAAAGGTTCAAACAATTTACAAATATGAAAACCAATCAAACAGAATCAGTGCACTGCAGACAAATATGAAATCTGAAAAACCAGTATACTGAAAACCAGATTAAATTTCAGAAACAGACAG
>Ga0209489_108268_pt1 | contig 14438 bp, 7 predicted proteins | sample SiratrowhiteBW_FD_187527 | JGI IMG/M metagenome (GOLD analysis project Ga0209489, IMG submission 187527) | Root nodule microbial communities of legume samples collected from California, USA - Siratro white BW (SPAdes) (version 2) | ecosystem: Host-associated > Plants > Roots > Nodule | place: USA... | reverse complement strand
TTTTTCTTTTTTTTTTTTTTTTTTTTTTTTTTTTTTTTTTTTTTTTTTCGGGAGGGTGGGGGGTGCTGAGGTCGGAATTGCTTCATAGTTATTAAAGGTAAACGAAAAGATGAAGGTTGACGTAGGGACGTTTTCTAGAGTGATGATTGTCTTTTTCCATAATTATACTATTGCCGCCAAGTGCTTCTAATCCCCGTGAATGCACATATGGCCTTTCACTTCTTTTGCGATAAATTTTGTATTAATTTCCAAATATAACTTTTGGGATATGTATGCTAATTTTCAGGGAGAGGCTGACAAAGGAAAAAAGCCTTGGGATTCGGTATGTATAGTTTCTTTTTAATAGCGAATATATTTTTTGCTTTAAGAGTGTTGGTTTCTCCTTCAAGTTGTTTTAGAGCTACATATGCACTTACGTATTATAGCAAATGCAATGACAGTTATATTAGTTGTATACTTGTATTAAGATCCGACATTTTACCCCCTACAATACCCTTTTTCTTGAAAAATATTTTTCTTGAATACCCTTTCAGGTCCGAGCCAGATGCAAAAGTGAATGGGCCCAGTTTCAAGTTCGCCTAACCAATGCTGATAAGGCTTATCTTGAAGGACTTAAACGTAATGGGAAGAGTTGATATATGGATCCATCTTCCTGTTGTACATGTTTTATGTACACTTTCAATGGTAGTATTTGTTTTGTTTTGTATTGTTTTTTACCTCAGGTGCCTGCTATTTTCTGATCCATCTTTTTTGAGGCATTAATTTGTACCCGATGTAATTCAATCAATTTTATGTTATTGAATAACTTTCTCTCAGCCGTTAGATTGAAATTTGTTGTCTGTACATATATAATTGTATATCTAAAATGATCCTTAATATGAACGTAATGTTTAATAGCATTACAAAAATTTATCATTTTCTTTCAACCTCGATAAGATTTGATAAACCAAAACTGTTAGATCAATAAAAACATATTTTATATAAAATTATTGAAAGATGTTAAATCTTTATCCTTTTCTATTTTTTTGTCTTATTTATTCTCTTACAATGTTAAATTGGTGAGTTTTCTTTTTTGGTCATTTTCATTTGGTATTCTTAGCACAAATAAAATTGAATGAGAAGAAAATTAAAATGAACCCTTTGATAATGAAAATTGATTACGCGGAATTAATTTTAAAAAGTTAAATAAAAAAACGCGACTTTATAAAAGTTAAAGGCTCGATTATTGCCTTCAAATTTTAGGTTCGATTTATGGTTAGGTAAGAAATATCCGAAAGTTACAAAATTTACTTGGTTGTTTGCCAGTTAATAGGTCTCGAACTATGCAAAAAGTTTTAGTGTAAAACAATTTAAAATTTCTGATTGAATTATAATGAAAAAAATTAACTATGTATAGTTATTAAACTCTTCTTTTAACTGAATCATTGAAATATTTTCTTTGAAAAAATTTTAAAATTTAAATAAAAGGAATTAAACACTTTTAATTATACTTTTAAATTTAGTAGAGCTTATTGTAGTGGATAACGATATTTAAAAAATCATTTTTAAACACCTAATTAAACATACATTATCTGTCTTTATATCTCTTTTTATATTATATCGCTTATAATATTTATATATTTTTTTAACTTGTTCAATATGTTCCAATATGTAGTGGGTATCTTTCACATTTTATTCGATCAGTTCAAAAATGACTATAATTTTAATTTTTTTTAAAATAATTGATTGTTGTTCTAATCATATAATAAATTATTAATTTGTTTATTTTCAATTCATTATAAATACTTTGTCTGATTTAATAAAATAACATATTTATTAAAAATAACATTATTTTAATAAAATTATTTAAAAATTACATTTCTTTGAAAAATATGGAGCTAGTATGTGCTCTGATGGTCAACTTACTCAAATAAGTAAACAAGCATACCATCACATGGCCTTAGCAGTTCTTCTATTGGGAAAACTGTTTAGTGACTACTACAACAGGAAACAAACAACATGCGACAGCTTAACAACCACCAAAGTTGTCGAGTTGAGTTGAATTCAGCTTCACGAGTATTCAGCGTATCGAACCATCTTACTTAGATTCATATTGCGAGTTAACACGGATTAGTTAATTAGATGTAGATCGTTGCTAGTTAACACGGTAGGTTATTCGAGATAAAATTTTATTTTAAAAGAAAATTTAGATTAATTTTATTTTAATTTTAAATAAATGAAATTTATATGTTAGAACTTTAGTAAAAGTAAACTTATATTTGATTTTAATATTTATTTTTTTATACATTATGGTTTTGTAAAGTTTATTACTAAATTTCAACTAAAATTGATCATACTAAAAATAAAATTAAAAATTTAAATATATATTTTGATTGAATTTCAACCAAATTTACTAAATTGATAACCTTTCGTTAAGATTGAATATGGATAAGATTCAAAAAAACAAATTCAAACTAAACTATTTTGGTCCATATAAACCTAATTGTGTTGATTCTAAAATTCGGTTACCTGGTTTAATTCATTTGTTTCCACAAACTAGCATATTTGTAGAGTCATAAAAAAAACATATTTACGTCTAATTGTTACGTTGTAGTGTCTTTGTTGGAAATAGTGTAAATTCAAACTTCAATACTGAAATACAGAGCGGAAAATAAGGTCATGAGCATTAACAATCAATGTTTCTCTTAATTTTATTAATTTTTATCTTTTTAACTGCAATTATAACTAGTTTTAATTTATACAAAATATTCCTTTCTTTTTCTTATTCTTATTATTATAATTAATCTATTTAAAGATTATTGGTAAGATGAACAACAACTTTAATTAATAATTGATGATGAGTAAATAGATATTTAAATAAGTTATTAAAAAATTTATTTTTCTAGAAGTATTTATTGTGAAGTTTTATACATGATTATACTAACCTTTTACATCATCATCTAAAAAAAGAATGGTATTTTTTTGTGTTACACTCAATAGGGTTGTGAAACAAGCATAAATCTGATCAAGAAATACCAGTACAGTAGCTAAAACTATGAGCTTTGCATGTAATGAATTTTGAATGGAGTAGAGAAGATACAAGGACACATAAGTTTTATCTAAAAGAAAAAAAAATGAAAATGTGGTATGTTAAATGTTAATTAGGAGTGGGGTTGAAGTCTCTTGAACAAGGTTGGAGAGTGTTGCTTAAAATGGCAGACACATAAGCTGAGCTGGCCTAAAAGGAAATGTTGGTTTCACTCACCTTCCAGACTTGTGAGTGAAGACTCATTTCGCATACAATTTTTGAAATCGATGTGGGACAAATGAGTTTGGTAATCACATTAGCCATACCCTATACAACAATATGCAATTTTCATTTTTCCTTATGAACCATTTTTCTATTCTACACACAAATATAATTTATTCCCATCATCTTGTTCAGGGAAACACACGTGACGGCCGTTAAACACACGAGTATGCAGCAGCAGCATAGCAGTTCAGATGTCCAAATCCCTTTTTCATATTTGACAATAGTTATATTCTTGCTTCAAATGGCCGTTAAACTCCCGCCATCCCATGAAGTTAACGGCGTTAATTAGGCACCACCACCACCAACCCTTAAAAAATATAAAGGCCACAAAACCTTCATACTCATGCAAGCTTACCCTTCAATCCAATTCACTATCACTCACTCTCCCCTCTCACACCATTGTTTTTCTCTCTACCTTACACTTCCACAACACACCTCTCCCTCCCTATAAACGCTGCCGTTTAGACTAAGAACTTGGCTCATCTTTTGGACTTGGAGGAGCCCTTTGCAATTTCATTTCACCATTCCAAGGTATCTCATCATATCATCATTTTCATTTCATTCTTTGCTGTAACAAAAATTTCTGCTTCTAATGTTTTTCAATCACAATTATAATTTCACTTCAATAATGTATATAAATTCTACTAAGAAATTATCATAAACAACATATTTATGGTTATACAGAAGTTTGTTGATCATGGTTTCCATTCCTTATCTTGTTTTGTGATCCTGTCAGGCTCCTTCAGGCAATAATAGCTTCAAACTTGATCTCAAATTAATATTCCTCTTAATCAATATTGAATAAGGTACGTGTTAATTCATTTGATTTTGGTACCAACCATTGAGTAAATGCTAAGGAACACATTACTGATTATTACTAAACTAGTGTGTTTTTTGGTATCTGATAATAAATTGATAGATGACGTTATACTTGTATGAAAATGAAAACTATGAAGGTGACGTTGAAACAGTAAAGGCAGAAAGTTAAATTAAATAGCTAGATAGATATTTAAGGAAAAGTGTATGTTTAGTTTAAATGGCTCTGTGAGTTTTACTTTGTTAAATTTCACAAAACTAGACTAATGATATAAACTTCAAATTCTGCACTTTGATGAATCTATTGACAGAGAAGATGGGAGAGATGTCAAACTTTCAATTGGGTGTGATTGGTGCACTTTTTCTCTCTGTGGCTTCTTCTGTCTCCATTGTCATCTGCAACAAAGCCTTGATGAGCAATCTTGGCTTCCCTTTTGGTGATAATCTCTTTAAAAATCATAAAATTTTAGCTATCAATACTCAAATTTATTGAGATTTACGTATCTTATCGCTCTAACTTATAATTTTATTTGATTTGGACCAGCCACAACACTTACTAGTTGGCATCTGATGGTCACGTTTTGCACCCTTCATGCGGCTCAACGCTTGAATCTGTTCGTCACCAAATCCATTGACTTCAAAACAGTCATGCTTTTCGGTATTCTGAATGGCATCTCCATTGGATTTCTCAACTTGAGTCTTGGCTTTAATTCCATTGGATTCTACCAGGTTTCACCTCAGTATTTTACTGCTACACAATAGTATCATGTTAAACTTTATGTACAGATATGTTATGTTCACACGTATGTTGTCTTCTGAATCATTCATTCTACTTGTACTAATTTTACCCTTTGGAATGATTATTTTGCAGATGACAAAACTTGCGATCATCCCATTCACTGTATTGTTAGAAACTATTTTCCTAAAGAAGCAGTTCAGGTAACAAGTTATTGAAAGAACTTTAACATTTTTAAATCAAACAATGTTCATGTGTTAATGTAAAGTCTTATGCTAATATACGCAGCTCTAAAATAAAGTTCTCTTTATTCCTATTACTTGTGGGAGTTGGCATTGCCTCAATCACAGATCTTCAGCTCAATTTTGTGGGAACCGTTCTTTCCCTTCTAGCAATCATAACGACTTGTGTTGGCCAAATTGTATCCTTCATTGCTCAATGCTTACTCTTGAAGTTGCAGCATGTAATTATTGTTATCAACTAATTATGATGCCGTAAACTTGATCATTAATTATCTTCATTAAAGCTTAGGAAGATCTGATATATTTGGATTCTTAACTCAGTGCTCAATTTAGCTGACCAACACCATACAAAAGAAGCTTAATGTCTCTTCCACACAGCTGCTCTACCAATCTGCTCCATTCCAAGCAGCAATTCTTTTTGTTTCAGGCCCTGTTGTGGATCAAATGCTCACCAAGCAAAATGTTTTTGCCTACAAATATTCTCCTGTTGTTTTGGTAATGTTAAAAAATCTTCACCTTTTGTTATATTTAATAATGTATAGTAGTAGTTCAAGATCATGATCATCATAGTTTCTACTAATCGTCATGTGACACATAACTGAGTTTTGTTAACTTTCTAGTAAATTAAAAATTTTGGTCATGTATCAAGTGGAAATTGGTCAGAACAAAAATGTGGTTCTAACATTTGTTTGTTGTTGATGAAAAATTCAGGCATTCATCATCTTGTCCTGCTTGATAGCTGTTTCTGTGAACTTCAGCACATTTCTGGTCATAGGCAAAACATCTCCTGTAACTTATCAAGTGCTAGGGCACCTCAAGACTTGCCTTGTTCTAGGATTTGGGTACACATTACTGCATGACCCTTTCACCGGAAGAAACATTCTTGGAATACTCATTGCTGTTTTTGGCATGGGATTGTACTCTTATTTCTGCACTGAGGACAACAAAAAGAAACAGTTAGCTAGTGATCTCCCTTTGTCCTCTCAGGTTCTTTCAAAATCTTTATGACAAGTTACACAAAATTTAATTTCTATACAGTATCCTTACAATGTTTATATTCTAAACTAATAAAAAATTATGGTAAAATACTTTTGCATCGTGTAAAATTCATATTAAATACTTAATTTTTACCATAATTATTATAAGATCAATAAAACTACTATTTATAAAAATGTTTAGGGTATTTATTTATTCATTTTTTTACTCTTTGCAGGTGAAAGACAAAGATAGTGCAGCAGTTTTGGCAGGAAAAAACGTGGGTAATCAAAAGGAGGAAAGTGATGAGGCTAAGAAATTAAGCAAGGATTCTGTTATTTGAAAGAATAGGGTCCATGTCTTTTTCAAATTTGGTATATTTTGGGTCTCTTCAATTTCTTATAGGGAACTTGTAATGAGTGTAAATCAAATTTGTTTAATAAGTTTTCGTAGCTTTAAGTCGCTGCAATTCCTTTACCATCCATATATTCCTTCAACTGCAGGAAATTCAAATTTCATAAAATTGTAATCCTTTTGTCCTTCAATAGAAAGGTAGACATCAATTATTTTTGTGATTCACAATAGCTATGTTCAATAACAATCACAGAAAGGAAGCTGTTGCTTTCTATTTTATTATCTTCATTGTTTATTGATCACACGTCTCTGATGAATATTCAAATGTTGTGTGCGAAGTTAGAGAGCTACTCATTATCTGTCTCTGGTGTCTTAGAACCACATTAATATTTTAACATAATATCTTTACATATATATATATATATATATATATATATATATATATATATATATATATATGCATGTTTATCTTATATGATTAAAATTTACAATAAATGTTTTAAAATATATAAATTATTTAATAATTAAATTTATAATAAATGAATATTTCTAAAATATAGTCATATTTTAAGTTTATTAAAAAAATTGATATTATGATAAAACATTATTTTTTGAATCTTTCAAGGGATTGATAAAATATTTATAATGGTGGGAAAAGATGTGGGTGATTGGGCTTGGTCCAATTGCTTTTGTTTCTCTTATTATAGTGCCTATTTTTAGAATCTTAGTATCTCAAAAGTAGATTAAACTTCGTAAGTTATCATTGCCACCGTTTAAGTGATGTTTAAGCTAATATCTTACTTGATCATTATATAACAATTTTTTTGATAATTATTAGTTGGAAATATAATTTGTAACTTTAACTTTTACTTTAATATCAATCGCTTGATTAAATATTTATTATTAGGTCAATAGTTATAATTAATAGTTAAAATATTAGTATAATAGTTTGAGTACTATAATTTAAATATAACTTGGTATGTTTAACCTATAAAGTAGAACAATTAATGTAACTTGCATCATGATATATTTAAGAAAACCATACATAGTTAAAACTTTCTCATTCAAGTCATTAGTCATTATGAATGGCAAATAAACCTGTCTTATGAATATTATTTTGATTTTAGATTTAGAATTTAGAAAATTCTCTCATATTAATGTAACTTGCATCATGATATACTTAAAGAAAGTCATTCATAGTTATTAAGACTCTCTCATTCAAGCTATTAGTCATTAATAAATTCGTTTTATAAATATTATTTGAATCTATTTTGATTTTAGGTTTAGAATTTAGAAAATTCTCGTTTTGATGTGATACCAATACGAATACAAATAATATTTAATTTCTTAAATCAAGTATAAAGATGGGAATAGATACGTAGATAAGTAATTTCATTCTATAAACCTTTTATTCTATTATAATATTTTTGATTGACTCATTCAATATCTATCAAATTTATTTATTTTTATTCAAATAATGTATTACATTAAAGCATAAACCTTAATTTTATTAAATTAAATTATTTTTAAGATACATATTTAATCATTTATATTTATTTTAATATTTTATTTGTTATTTATTTTTTTATGTAAAAATGTTTAATTATCAATTTCAAGCATTCAATTATATAAACTCAAAATTTATTAGGTAATTTAAAATACTTATTTCCTATTTTTTTTCTGGTTCTTAGTTTTGTTTCATTCTATAATGTATATTGTCTTACAACATTTTTGTTGTTATAATTTATCAAAAAATTTCAATTATATATGATTTATTACTATTTTTTATAATTTCTTCCAATATTAAATTTTTAGTAATATATATTTTTTATGATTTTTATTTTTAATAAGAAATTTATTTAATTAATATTTAGAGTAGTGTAAATATGATTATGGATACCAATATTTCCCCTATCCGATAGAAATGTGGATGGATGAATCACAAATTTTCGTACTCAATGAAATTAAATATTAATTTTTACTTTAAAGACAAAGACAAATATAGTCAAACTTAAACCCACTTTACTTTACTCTCATTTGTAAAATTCATTAGTTAAGATTTACACCCTATAATTTAAACGTCTATATTAACTCTTGAACAATAATATGTTATGTTTGTAATAATCGCATGATTTAAAAGATCCATCACACAATATATTACTACTAAAATAATACCATATATATCATCATTCCAGTGATATCACATTAAATAGCTAAATTTTGGATAAGTATATAAATGTAACAAATATCAAAACCCATTCAATAAACTTTTAATCTTCTCACATTATATCTCGTAATTCACCAACAAATACCTAATAATTTTTACTAAATCAAAATGTTGTATTATTGCTATGTGTACTGTAGAGATGGCCAACCAACTTGTAAAGAAAAAGAATCGTTCGGTTAAAGCTATTCACATTAAGTGTTTAAATATATAATCTATATCAGGACACGTGACATTTATGAAACAGGTAAGCCTAAATAGGCCATAGGTCCATTTGTTTGAGGCCTATGCAAACATTATAAAAGACAAGGGGTTCCTATGGAACAGGTACAGTAAATGTATCCCTTTTTATCCTATTTTCACTCTGACTAGTACTAACTTCAGGGTCGGAGTGCAATCAGGACCCCATCTGGAATAAGGATTAAACAAATATTGTCAAAAGTAAGGAAGATACTGAGATCATTAACAAACAAAGAAAAAAAAAATATTATTACTTGTGGATACTAACCCATCTTTATAAAAATACTATTTAATGACATTTAACACTCTAGTTATACTTCCTCCATATTCAATTAATACATATTCCAATTTTATATGAATTAAAAGGTTAATTAAATTCATTTAATTTTGCATTTCATCAAAAACTTGTATTTTTAAATTATTTTTAGTCATATTTATTAAAGATGATATTTACATTTTGAATTTGAGAATATTTTTAGAATAATAATATTGAATAATATCAAATCAATTCAAATGTACTTATATCTCACTTCACAATACATTATCATTTTGTATTTAAATCTAAGTCTAAACAGTGAACTCATGTTCATACCACAACCTAGCCTAGAAAAAAAAAGTTACTGGAGAAAAAAGATTTGTTTGTTATCGAAATTAAAATAATTAAATTAATATTTTAAGCATTTTTCGTGAACAAAACCCAGATACATCTAAACACAGTTTCCTGGACTTTTATGTTTTATTTGGTAGGAGGAAAGTAATAAAAATAAAAAAAATGTAACAAATAAGTGAAAAAGAAGCGTTGTTTAGTTAAAAACAAAATATATGGTTTTACTTGTTGATAATAATATATATTCACTTTACTGATGTTAAGTATTATGTTCACTAATGTTTAACATATAATTTTCGATATATATATTTCTTTTATATTATTTTGGTATTTTATCTATTTCTTTCTCTCTACCTTACAAATATTTAAAGATGATGTTTTTAAATATTAATTTATGAAGAAAAAAATGAAAAAAATTGAGATTATCTATATTCCTTAAGCGTTTTCCCAGTTTTTTTTTTTTTTTAAAAACAGTATATGTATTTTGATTCTATTATAATTATGATTTTATTTTTTATTTATTAATGTCCATGATTCACTATTTTTCATTTTTTTTCTCTATCAATTATGTCAAATTCTATTATAATATTATTAAAAACTGACACTGCCAAAAGATGGAAGGATAAATTCTCTTTTTTTTCTAAACGATACACTTCTAAGATATTGAGGGTAGGAAAATGTCACATCGTGACTGGTTAGTTGACCATATAGAAAACCCTAAAATTATTGTGTAGAGTAATTACTTGCAAACTACTTTCATTTATTTGTTTTGTAGAGTAGCTGTTAGTTGTTCATTTATTTGTTGTAAATTGATTGATTATGGACCATTCAATATTGTTATTATATGCTATAAGTTAAGAGTGCAAATAATCTCATTTTAGTTTGTTAAATTAAAAATAATTTTTTTTAATTTTTTTAATTTTTAAAATATCTAACTTTGATTTCTAATTATTAAATTTAAAATATTAAAAGTATTTTTTTAATATTTTAATCTCTCAAGTTTAACATTTAGTAATTGAGATCATATTTTTCTTAAATTTGAAATGATTTTTCTCATTCAAGAAACCAAAATCAAATTTATCTTCAACTTCATGAATTAAAAATATTATCGAATATTTTTTATTAGTTGAATTTTGTTAACAACTTGATAAATGAGTGTTTTAGTAGTTTATATTTTTTATATGCCATTTCAAATAACATTTTAGGTTTTCAGAAATAATTTTTAAAACAAGATATCTTCAATTAAGATGGAATTGACAATTTTTTCAGTTGAAAATGTGCTTTTTATTTTTTTTCATAAACTATAGGTATATATTAAGAGTTTAATTTAGGTTGAAAAAAATAACAAAGGAATAAAAATTTCTTAATTTTAAAAATAAAATAACATGATTTATTTAAAAAACACTTGAATAACAAAATTATAAATACTTTAAAAGAGTGTGGTGTTGTATAATTATTTTTTGAAACAAAAAAACAAGATAAATGAGTGAATTTAGAAGAAAACAACTTTTTTGTTCCTACTTACTTTTTTTGGCCGGGGAGACGAGGGTGGTGTTCAATTATGAAATTTGTTAGTACTATTTAAGTGGGCGATTAATACTCATACCAGATTATTGTATTTGAAAGCACACTGTATTATCATATTTTTTTCTTGATTATTATTATTTATTAACCAATTTCATTATGACATTTTTAGAAATTAAAAGATTTAAAAAAATCATACAAAAAAGCATTGAAAAGGTATAGGAGCTATTTGTCTTTCTAAATCTTTTTTTAATAGGCATGTTAATTACACTGATTAACCTTTGTCATTTATAATATCTACTTGTTGCTGTTAATTATGGCATTTAATAGAAATAAATTACAGGAAGTTACATTATATATTAAAAACTGTAATTTTTAGTTTTTCTAATGTCATATAATTGTTATAATTTTTATTTTGCTTTAATAAAAAAATTCTAAAAATTTTAAACAACTCATAGTTATATATATTTTAATTACAATTTAATCATTGTATAATATCAATGAACAAAATCATATTTTTTTTTATTTTAAGGTTAAATTGTTTGGAGAGATAATATAGAATTTTTAAATAACTTTTCAATGTCCCTGTAGTGGAAGAGTTGTTTAAAACAACTCATGTGACCAAAATCTAATAAATATTTAAAATTTAAAATTTAAAATTTATATAAGTTAAAATAAAAATGGATATTATATTTCCATGTAAGATTTTAAATATTTTTAAAATATTTAAAATTACAAAATGAAAATCATCGATTCACATTTAATCTTCATGACTTTATCACAAAGTTGGGACTTTTTTTTGCTAATATTTTTTAATTAAAAATCTTATTAATTATACCATAAAAAGCAAATAATTTTAAATAAATTATGTTATTCGTTATTCTCTATGAAAATAGTAGCCAAAAAGTATTATAAAATAATTTATTTTAAGAATATTGAAAAACTGAAGAAGAAATATTGTATCTTAATAAAAGTTGCCACTCCTAAAACAAATTTCAATAAGACATTTATTGTTTGATTTACAATATTTAATCAAGACACAAAACTTAACGAGTGCATTTAATATTGAAAATAAGTTAAAACCTCAAAATTAAAAAAAAGATAAAAGTAAAAAAACTAATAGAAGTATGGATTAATTAACAAAATTTAAGTTTCAATTACATATAATAATGTTTAATCTTAAAAGGAATATAAAAAATTAATAAATTCATTATATTACAAAATTGTTATTGCTTATAATTTTCAAAATAATAATAATATTATAAGGAAAACTATTACAAGGAAAGATTAAAACTATAAAAATATAACATTTTATTGAAATAAAGAACATTTAAATTATATTAATTACATTTTTAACTTAAAATAAAATAATAGAATTAAAAGAATCAGGTGATATTGATGTATAAAAGATTCTTCCATGCATCTGTTCTAAATGTTGTTTCCTTCAAAACATACTTTTTCTACAAGTGTGAACAATAACTCTGTATAGAGGAATTTGCATGCCAGACAAACAAGTGGTTGCATTAAGTACATATATAATTAACAAATCAAAATGGGAGGCCATAGGAGAGTGGTATGATCAAGAGAGATATGATTTGAATTTGAAGGTATAGTTAAAATCAAGAAAAAAAAAAAAGGTTATTTCAGGGTAAAGGAACAGTCATGGCCTTCCATAACTTAGTATGAGAAGAAGAAAGCTTACATACCATAAGTATGTAGTGTAGCTTATTATCTATAATTAATATATATATATATATATATTGGGAGATGGATACAAAGAAAAAAAACTACAAAAGGTGGTACATAAAATTAATGTAATTAGAGAGAGAATTAGAATGAAAAGAATTTTTTTTAACCATTAAGAATTAAATAAATAGGAATACTTAAAAGGATGTTTTAATCCTATAACAATTCACATTTTAGAAAAATACAAATTGACTAAGAAATTAGTTCAGACTCTACACAGGTCATTTCAGTTTTCAGTCATATCTTCAAAATAATAAGATAATAAAAACAAATTAAATGCATATATGTATTATTTGGAATCCACAAAAAATTATACAAATTGGCTAAGGAACTAGCTCAAACTTTACACAGGCCATCTAGTTTTCATCCATATCTTTAGAACACTCCAGAAGAATGCAAATTGGCTAAAGAACTAGCTGAGACTCTACACAGGTCATTCCAGTTTTCAGTCATATCTTCAAAATAATTAGAGAATATTGAATGTATGTCTGTATTATTTGGAATCAACAAAGAAGTATACAAATTGGCTCGGGAACTAGCTCAGACTCTACACATGCCATCCCAATTTTCAGCCATATCTTCATAACACTCGAGAAGAATACAAATTGGCTAAGGAACTAGCTCAGAGTCTACACAGGTAATTCCAATTTTCAGCCATATCTTCATAACACTCAGAGAATAAAAACAAATTGAATGCATGTCTATATTATTTGGAATCCATAAAGAAGTATACAAATTGGCTAAGGAACTAGCTCAGACTCTACATAGGCTATCTAGTTTTCAGCCATATCTTGAGAACACTCCAGAAGAATACAAATTGGCTAAGCAACTAGCTTAGATCTACACAGGTCATTCCAGTTTTCAGCTATATCTTCATAACACTCAGAGAATAAAAACAAATTGAATGTATATCTGTATTATTTGGAATCCACAAAGAAGTATACAAATTGGCTCAGGAACTAGCTCAGACTCTACACAAGCCATCCTAGTTTTCAGCCATATCTTCAGAACACTCGAGAAGATACAAATTGGCTAAGGAACTAGCTCAGACTCTACACAGGTAATTCTAATTTTCAGCCATATCTTCATAGCACTCAGAGAACAAAAACAAATTGAATGTATGCCTTTATTATTTGAAATCCACAAAGAAGTATACAAATTGGTTAAGGAACTAGCTCAGACTCTACACAGGCCATTCCAATTTTCAGCCATATCTTCAGAACACTCCAGAATAATACAAATTGGCTAAGGAACTAGCTCAGACTCTACACAGGTCATTCTAGTTTTCAGCCATATCTTTAGAACACTTAGAGAATAAAAACAAATTGAATGCATATTTGTATTATTTGGAATCCACATAGAAGTATACAAATTGGCTAAGGAACTAGCTCAGACTCTAAAAAGGTCATCCTAGTTTTCAGCCATATCTTCAGAACACTTAGATAGAAAAAAAAAAAGAAATTGAATGCATGTTTGTATTATTTGAAATCCACACAAAAGTATACAAATTGGTTAAGGAACTAGCTCAGCCTCTACACAGATAATTCCAGTTTTCACCAATCATGTCTTCAGAACATTTAGAGAATAAAAATAAATTAAATACATATCTGTATTATTTAGAATCTTTTATATATATATATATATATATATATATATATATATATATATAATGTATATATTAA
>Ga0209489_108267_pt1 | contig 14440 bp, 9 predicted proteins | sample SiratrowhiteBW_FD_187527 | JGI IMG/M metagenome (GOLD analysis project Ga0209489, IMG submission 187527) | Root nodule microbial communities of legume samples collected from California, USA - Siratro white BW (SPAdes) (version 2) | ecosystem: Host-associated > Plants > Roots > Nodule | place: USA... | reverse complement strand
ATATATAAAATAAAATAATATATAAATAATATATATATATATATATATATATATATATATATATATATGTATATATATAGGTAGATAGATAGATATGTATAATATATAACAATTGAAACTAAAAATACTATTAAAATAATTTATCTATAAATAAAAACCACAAGAGTTTAAAATATAATTATGTTAAAATAGATTTATCTACAAAACTAAAATAAAGTTTATATAAAAAAATTCATATAAATACTTTTACTTTTATGACGTTACATTGTATATAGACAAATTCAATAGTTAATTATACTAAATAATTATAATCTAATAAGTGAGTTAATAACTTAACCCCACTAAGATATATTCTGAAGCTGCTCTGGTAGTCCTATCATACTAGATATGAATGCTTTTTGACTTCAAAACCTTCAACATCAATTCAGTATTATGTATGTGTTTTTGATGTGTCAGGATATAACCAAACAGAAGTATTAAGGTAATAGAAGATAAATTTGTGACAAGATGTGGTGAATAATGGAACAGGTATGGTTGGATACCAACTATTTTTTGCAGAATACAACTACTATCATCTTTTCAACTCATGGTGTTGTCTTCTTTTGGTTTATATGTAGACCATTATACATAGTACATGGTATGACCATTAAAGAGAATAATTAATAGGCTTGGATTAAAAATTGTGTTAGCTGCAACTGTGTCCACTCTCCTGTTTTTTTTTTTTATGGTACCATGCAATAACTTCAGCTAGAGTTATCAAATCAAAGTCATCTAAAATTAGGTCTTGAGTTATTTGCAAGCTTCAACTAAACTTATTGAGTTGAAAGGATTGATCCACCTAAATAAAAACACCACTCGGGCACATTCCCAAATATTTTCCTATTTTGTGATTTTTTTTAAGCAGAATATTTATAAAAATTCATAAAGAATTTAGATTTTTCTGCAAATTTTTAAAAACTGACGAAATATTTATAAGAAAAGTTTAACAAAAAAAACGAAAATTTTGTAGTAGTAATAATAATATAAGTTTAAAAAAATAAAACAAAAATTATTGTATTTCGTTATATTTTGTTGCATCCTACTATTTGGTTAGGAGATAGATAAATATTAGAAGGATAATATCTTCATCGGTCCTATACATATTATAAAATAAAGTAAAAAGTGTAAAACTTAAATTTAGATGTATTTTATATTTTTTAATAAATAAATAATATTAATATAAATAAATATTATATTATGTAAAATATCTTTAAATAAAAATATTTATTAATAAAGCATAATAATATAAGCAAAGGTAGTTTCTTTTCTTTTCTTAGACACAAAACTTTATATATTAAAATTAGGGGTATGAGAGTTATTTTGGCTATTGAGCTTGCTTAGAGCAAAGACTTCATACCTATTTAGTTTTTGAGTATGACTCTTTACTGTTTTGTCAAACATTTAATTTCTTTAATCTCATTAGGTGGTCTTTGAGAGGGAGATGGAGAAAGTATATAAAGCTATGTCAAGAAATTGAATTAAGAGTTTCTCATATTTTCTGTAAGAAGAACTATTGTGCTCACAAGCTGACTTCATTGTTTCTTGAGTTAAATAATATATTTTACTTATTGTTATTAAATTAAACTTTTTTTACAATAAGTATCAAGTTATTTGTTTTGTTTTGTTTTGTTTATCTTGATTGGAAGTTTGTCTTTTTATTTTTTTATTATGGATTTGGTTTAGTCTTTATGATTCTACATCTTTTACTTCTTCTTTTAATTATATATTTCATGTCATGTATATGATTGTTGATATTTGAACGTCACTCTAATTAAGATATCAAAATTCACCGTAATGACTAACATAAATTTTATAAAAAAAATATAATTATTTAATTATATATTTAATGTGATATATATGATTATTGATATTTGAATGTGAGTCTAATTAAGATGTCAAAATTGATAGTAATGATTAACATGAATTTTATAAAAAAAATATAATTATTTAAAAATGATACTTTTAAAAATATATAAAATACTGAACCAAGTTATAACTCCAAGTATAAAATGAATTAATTTAAGTCTAACATCAATAATCCATTGAAAGATAAAAAATAAAAAAAAAAACACCAGCAACATAATGGAAATGAAAAGACGAAATTACCATCTGAGCTAACATTGGGATTTTTCGATAAATTCATTGTTGGCTGCGTACGGAAATGGTCTTGAGATCGTTGTGTTGTAGGTGGTGCTGGTGAAGGTGTTGTTTGGTCACTGCGGTGGTGCTGCTGAGTCTCATTGGGTATTTGCGTCTTCAACGGTGATTTTGTGTCATTGTTGGGTTGAATTTTCGTTAAGGGAGCTTTGCAGTGATAAGTGGGTGTCATGCTGCATTTGCTGTTCTGTAATATATCTCATTTCAAAAAACCATTATGGAAAACAATTTTATAATACAAAATTTCATGTAAGGTTTGAAGTCCCAATCCACACTTCCGAAATTTCGTTTCCATAAGTTTAATTTTGTATTTTGGATTATCATTTTCAGAACTCAATCTTCATCCCAAACATGTTGCGTATTTTCAATTCTGAGAGCTATTTTCAGAATCCTATCTATTCTACAAAATCCTGCGGAAAAACAAAAAATGACAAGAGGATTTTCAAAAGTTGATGGGGTGCATGTCATAATTGATTGGATGCAAAAAGTAGTTGCCCAGAAACAGTAACAGATTTGAAGGGTGGTAAAGTCCAGCCCGTATAAGATTCATTTCGTAATATTCATGTTTTAAATAAGTCGAACGTAAAATAAAAAAAATTATTTATTTTCCTTTTATTTGTTAAGATAAATATTATTAAACTAAAATATAAAAAATTAAATTTATGAAACTACAATTTATTAAACCAAAATCTATTTAATTAAATAATTTTTTTCTGTGATAACTTGTGTAACTTTTTTTTTATCTAAATGGCTACAATCTACAAATCATAAAATCAATAAATTTAACGGATCCCACTTTTGAATTGTTTATAATTATGAAAATCTAGTTGATGTGTATGTGTATGACGCTGTAAAAATTAGAATAGTAATTAAAAACAGAATAAAAATTTTGAACTTGTGAGATAATATGATTCAATTCAAATAGTATGTTAAAATAACCTAAATAGACCTGAATATTTTTATATAACCCAACTAAACCAGGGAGGTTAAGCCGAAGTGGACTCGTTTAGAAATCATAATCGATTATCTATATAAGTATTTGTATTATTATTTAAGTTTACGTAAAGTATTATTTTTATTTTGATAATGATATTATTAATATTTATTTGTATGTGTTTTATATTATAATAAAATAAATAATTTAAATAAGAAATAAAATAATTTAATATTTATTAATAAATGTTTATATAATATAAAAATAAATGATTAAAAAACACTAAAATAGTAAATAAAATAAAATAATTTAATTTTAATATATTTTTTATTAATTAGTAAATAAAATAAAATAATTTAATAGAACCGCGACGTCTTGAAAGCCGTTTCCAAAATATTATAATTAGTACAATAATCAACCACATTTGGAAGTATTGTTTTTCTTTATTTGAATCCATAAATTTCCAAAAATCCAAGATATATTAAGCTCATCGTAGTCATCGCCTCCATCAATTACTTGAAGTCAATTAGCTCCGATTAGTGTCACAGTTATTACAGCTAATTTGGAATAATACATGCTTGATATTTCTATTAGTTTGAGCAACATGATTTGCAAATCAACAAAATCATCAACCACATTCAAGCACATTTAATATATGGAATCAAACAAAAACGATAGAAGCCTATCAAAATGTCTTTAAAATTCATTAAATGGAATTCAGCAACTAGGTTCATACTATAACTACCCTTTCTTTTCTTCTATCTGTGAATTTATGTTTACAAGAAAACAGACAAGAGAGGGATTTCAAACCCTCGCAATGAGTTGATCCAAACAACATATTTGGCAGAAGAAATTCCCAAAAAGTAGACAATATGGTGGCAGATTGTCAGGAAACAAAACGAAATGAATGACGGTATACTTTCAAATGGCACCGTATTTTCTTTCTGATGGTTTCCATGCACCTTGTGAAGGACCAGGAGGTCGTTCCCAGGAGGCTTCACTGCCGAAGGCACTATTGACTTCTTCTGGGCGTGAGTAGCTGTTCCCAACTCCACTAACCTATTCTCATGATACACGCAACAAATGTTAGATATGCAAATGAAGTAGGCAATCCAGCTAAAAAAACTTGCAAACTGCAATGTTGATGCTTGCTGTGCATAGTCTTACGACATTTCAAATTTTTTTTTTTTTTAGTTTGAAAAAAGATAGGAAAGTACAAAATTTAGGAACAATATCAAACCCATGATGCTTCTAAAATTATATCAACAGCAATGCTGGCAACACAAGCTTGCACATTCTCTATTATTTGGTAAATTTTATGCGGGTCAGACTAGAATACAGTGTATCTAAGTTTTATAGTGAGACACACAAGAAATTTACCCCAGAAATAAAATGTTTCTGAAACTTGCGTTTTTTAGTTACTATAATATTTAATGCCGTTGGTGATGTATGCAATACCGCACTTCTGCATATTTAAATGTTTTCAAAATAAAACTCATTGTTTTAAGTGGAGCTTAAACATAACTATTCCATTAATGAAGAACGGGGAAGTATTTTTCATAGGTCTTGCTAACAACCATCTTATGAGCACTAGATAACATACTAATTAATAGGAAGTTTCTAAACTTTAAACTTTCAATTGCTTAACCAGTGTCCCAAGAATACTTATTAGCATTCTCTTTGTTCATATTCATATTTTTTCCATAAAGCTGAATAAAAGTTCTATTCTATTGACAAGCCTTCTCAACCATTAAATATAAATCTAAATATAAATATAAAAATTAAGGATAACCTATCTAAATCAATATTCACTATATATTCTAATTTATCTGCATAAGTTTTTTTTTCTCATCTATTTTTCTCCGCACCGCTTTGCCATGTGGATATACATAAATATAAATTACATAAAAAAAATTGTGATATTTACCATATGCTTAAAATTCCTCAAACTCATGGTATAGTAGTTTAATGGAGTGATGTCCAATATTTAGTTTAATCAAGCTCAAGACCTAATAAGAGTACTTTATACCCAATATATTATATTATCAAGTTCAGAATTAAACAATTATAAGTCAACAGTTCCAATAAACATTAGGAAGTAGCTCAGAACTCACTGTCTCTAAGCACGCAGAAAGGATAGTCATGCCAGGCAAAGCATCAATTCCACGCTGCAAAAGGTTAACATGTCAGATATTCAAGATGTGTGTGATATAAGCAATGAAGAAGTCACAGAACACTGAGGAACAGAGACATTGTGTCTTATGCTTGCAATTTGCAAGTGGAAGAAAAATACTGACCTGCCGTTCCACTTTCATCTTGTAAATGAACCCTCCACAACAAAAGAGTGTTGAAGAGACAAAAAATCTGCCCAATAAAATGTTACCATAAACTGAACATGAATAAAAAAGACCAATAAAACATTGGCATGTATATATGATGACAATAAGAAATCGTTTTAAGTCATTTATTACTACTACAATATTCAGCCCCTAATTCTAGGTTTAATTCTGTTATTTTGCATAATCGAATACAAATTAAATATAAGAGAGTTTCTATACATGCAAGACAGCACTCCAAATATTGCCCATCCTCTTGTGCGACCTCCCCCTGGGTCCTGTCTATAATCTGCAATAATCAACAGAAACTGGCCATTCATTCAACAGAAAGGGTAGTTGAAAGAAAAAGGAAAATTACGTAAAATTGAACAAAGATGACCTTTTAGTCCCTAACACTTATAAATCATCATTTTTAGTCCTTATATATACTATCTCAAGTCTCTTTTAGTCTTTAAGCATTTTAGAGTGTAAGGACTAGAATAAATTAAAAATAACATGTATAGGGATGAAAATGGATTAAAATATATTAGTACGGATTAAAATGAATAACTTTTAAGTATAAGGACCAAAATTAAATGCATATAAAGAACAAGAGGAATAAGAGTAGAATTTAAATTTTCTAGCTTAGTACTTAGTATCACTCACCACATGTTTTTGTAAGCACAAATTGAATTGGCTCATAACCCTCAACTGGGATTGTGATAACAACTTCATATGGGGTATCACGGGCCACCTCGCCTGGAAAAAGTTGAAACATTAAATTTTAACGAATGTAACTCAGCAGGAAACTGATGATCCTATAATCAGTGGGACCATACATCTCCAATCAACAATCAGCATTGAGGGTGACAAAGTTGTAGGAGGCTTCCCTTTGTCAGCAGATCCAGACAATGAAACTTCCAGGCCCTTATCTGGATTTACCTAATTAGCAGCAGTCAACAATAGTCATGTCCCCAGTGCCTTTATGAAAGCCAAAAAACAGTATGACATAGACTAATTCGATAAAAAATGTACCTCTAAACTAGGCTTTTGAACCAGGGAAGAAAGTGAAGCAACCGCTGTCATAAACAGGACTACCTGAGTTTGCCCTGTATGAAAGCTGTAAAAAGAAAACATAACATATTTATAATAATTGAAGGAAAGGTTGGGTAAGTGAAACACTACGCTGATAACAGAAGAATAGGATGTCAATGATTAACTAAAAGAAGTGAAAGCAGCAGCAATCCTGACCTAAAATCATGGTGGGGTTTCTCAAAACCGATTTGGGTCAAGCCATTATAAACCTACAATTTCATAAAAAGAAAATTTAGTATTATAATTCAATTTAATAGACATTAGTATTATAAAACTGCATGTAGATTTATAATACTAAATTCAGTCTTATAAATCTACATTTCATTTTGTTATTATATTAATTTGGCTTGGCCCTCTACAAGTTTTCATAAAAAATAATGTCTAAAAGCTTCTGTCCTAGAGGGGACCAAATTGAAATTATTCAAGTTGCATTTAACTGGCAAACAACATAGAATGTAAAAGAATAGAACAAAAGACCATAATATACTGCATATTGTGTTAGGAATCTTCAGAATTGAACAAGATCACTTGTTCTATTTTGCATTGGACACTAGTTAAAAATAGAACATCAACTTCAATTTCATATATAGAAGCCCTTTGGTTTAGTATTAAGAAAATGAAAACGGGACTTTTTTCATTTATCATTCTATGATAATTATTATATCATAATTGTAAAATTTATTAATATTTTTCACTCCGTATAAAAATTATTAATATTATGAAAATTTCAAATTATCTCAAAATGCTGTTGGTTATTAAAATAATATTTGAAGCAACACACAGGAAAATGTGAAACATGAAAACAAATCAGTAGACTATACTAGAAAATGGAGATGACAACAAATAGAAGATAAGTAGAACTAGAAACAAAATTCAGAAGACAATAATTAGGAAATGAGTTATCGAGTGCACACAATTAAATGAATAACGTGAAATATCGAAAACAGTAATTGGAAACTGATGCACCTCACACAAGAGAACGTGATGATAAAAGATGGGTGGCATGCCAGAATGTGATGAAGAGGAACCAGAAATAGAGATACAGCACACTTGATAATTAAAAAAATGAATAGATTTGTTTTATTCTTAGTTGATCTACCCCTTTTATGGACCAAATTGTCCAACTTTTTATTTTCTATGTTCTGTCCAGTTCTATTTTCTAAATACATTAAGTATATATATGTTATGTTTTGTTCTCCAAATGTATTTCGGTTCTCTCATTTTCCTCTTTTAAATATTGTTTTGTCTGCTGCAAATGATTGGTAGTAGAAGAGGTGCCAGGCATGTTGGGATGCCCGTCTCTTTTGTGATGCTTTTGCATGCCTTTTGTGTTAAAAAAAAAAAAAAATTATGTTCTGTTTGTGTTCCAACTTGTCTACGAGGCACTATGATACGAATAGAACTCCTATTAGGAGGATCTGTGTGAGAAAGCACAAACAGCTGAAGAGGATCATAACCCTTAGTGGGTCAGTTTCACTTCAAATAATCAATTAACAGAAGTTCTTTAGTAGGGTGGGGCAGAGGTCAGTTAGTTGCTTGTAAAATAAATAGAATTAGGAAGAGGGTAGGGGGTATTGTACAATTGGGAAACCGAGACTCTCAAATTACTCGGCATTCTTGTATCATACTGTATGCTCTTTGGGACTTGTTCCTTATTGAGACAGATCAGAAAAATTGAAGTTCTTGCAAAATATTAAATCTTGTCTCTCTAATTGGTACCAGTTCTATCTCAGTCACGCTACCTCAATGACCAAAATTTATCATATAAGACTACTTTGATGTCACTGTTTTTTTTTGGGAGTAAATTGATGTTCCACTATTCTAGCGAGGACTGAAATGAGAGTTCGCTCTAATTTAATTACAGGTATTATTATGCATAATTTCTTCAAGCAAACATAGTGTAAGTGGAAGAAACTGCTCACAAGTTCCCATGATCTTGGATGAAAACCAACAGTGAAGCCTTGAAATACTTGAGGGCCTGGTTTATCACATGGTATTGCAAGGTCTACTAAAACTCTGAAAGACATCAAGGTTGAAGTGAATTTTAAACATTCAAATCATACTTTAACAACTAACATAGGAAAATTAAGAACAGTGATGAAAAGCATACATTATTTCTGAAAATAGTAAGATGGATAGAAGTACATTAACAAACAAGAAAATCATCATGATATGGACTAATATCTGTTCTAAAGAAATTAGTTTAGGAAAAATATTTCTATTCACACAATTTCTTTCCCTTTTCACATTCAAGTACAGAAGGAAACTGTATTGATTGCACACAATCTGGTATTAGTATATATATAGGATCATTACAAATCAGTATAATTATTGACAATAATTCCTAAACATCAGCTCTATGAGGCAGCTAGAACCAAGTGATGACCAAGGCTATTAACAACCATGGACTGGGTCTAACTGAACTCTAAAAGTTAGCTCAGAGAAGAGAATTGCCCCATGACTTACTCAGACAAGGAGGTTATGGAAACCATGTGAAACGTCTTAAAATACCTCCTGTTGTGGAGAATAATTCTTGTAATTAATAGTCTATTTATCAACAATTAACCTATACAGATTCTTGGTCTCTTTAGAGTTGTACAGTTTTCAGCCTCTTTTGAAATTTTTAATTGAACATAATATAGTATATACATGTTGTAATCATCTGATGAAGAAAAAACATCAGCCACTTTCTGTCACATTTTTTAAGTTTTCAAGTTTGTTTTAGAAACTTATCCATTGATTTTTTATTTCAGTGTTGGTTCCATATAACTCTTATTTGAATATTGACTCCAGTATTTTCATTCATTTGAATTTTAGTCTCACAAGGATCAATACCTTTATAGGTGAAAACTATAGAAAGCATGCAATCCTTCATGGAAAATAAAGGGCATTTGCTAAATTATAATTGTAGGAATAAAGCCCAAATAAAGAAAAAAAAAAAAAAAAAAAAAAAAAAACAACATTTTTTTTCTGGAACCAAATCAACATAAGAGTCTGCTGTGAGGTACTTACAAGAACAACTGAATCTCTTGCAGCTAGAGTCAAGATGTCAGCACAAGAAACTGTAGAAGGACATTCTCTCTCTAATGCATCTTTAATTGCATCAATGACTTCAAATCCTCTGGCTGAATTACGGTTGGGATTTGATTCCTTCTCACTGGTGATGCTTTCACTGCTATCTAACAGCAATGAAGCATCACAACCCTGAAACATCACCCTGGCATTAAGAATGTGAAAAAGCATCTGGATATACATACATATAACATAAAATAACTACACATGTATATTTTAATGAGACTTATAAGCACTAACATCAAATAATAATTTTAACTATATTTACCCATTAGGATTTAGAACTAACATCATATAGTTATGATACTAATAAATGCTAATGATATGATGTTTGTCTGTTATACATAGCTAAGTATTTTGTTAACAAAATTAATATTAGTAATCTGGTTAAAAAAAATAGAAGGGAAAGACCTTGACAAAGCAATCATGGAAATGAAGCCTGAGAATAGAAGCTGCCAGTCGGGGTTGCACTTTAACATAGGTGGCAAGGATGGACCTGACGATTTGTGGAGCTTGTGGGCATGAATTGTCATAAAACTGAGGGTAGAGGAAATCCTCTTGGCAGAGGCACAAGGGAGCAAAGGCTAGCAAAGAAAGAAGCAAGAAAAAGCTCATGGAAGTGGCCATTGTTTATTTCAATATCACTTCAAGTTACAAGAAAAATAGAGAGTCGTTGAAGAGAAGTAAGTTGTCAAACTGGGTTGCATTGCATGGTGCTGTGATGGGGAATGGTATTTATAGAAAATAAAAGATGGTGGAAAATTACTGCATTAAAAAAGATTGGAGGAAGGAACGAAAAAAGTTGGAGTCGGTAGTAGCTAACCAATTTTCATATCCTCATAGCTTTTTAATAAAATAAACTAAACTAGTCTGAACAATTCAAATATTGTCAAAATTTATAATAATATCATAACTTCAACACGAGGGTTTGCTATTACGCATTAATGTCATATGACAGGTTATTGAGGGTGTTGGAGTTAGAAATAATACCCTTTGAAAATTATAGTTTGGGAGCATTATAATGTACTGCAACATATATCACGTTTTTAATGTAGTATTGTAAGGACACGTGAGAGTTTGTAGTTGGCATGCTTAGTAATCACTTGAACCTGTGTCAGAAAATGGTTTGAAGTTTAAGATCTAAGGTAACATAGTTATAGCAAAAAGCAAACATGCTTGACATAGAAATAGTCGAAGTATTGGACCCTATTCCTTCGGCAATGTTTTCGTTTTCGTATTCTTGCAGTTAAAGTCATGTTTGATTATACCTAACTGTTGGTATATCTTATTTCAAGACCCGTGACAATTCTTTGTTATTTCACATACCCAATCTTTTGCTTTGCAACGAAGATCAAACCTAATTGTAATTTTTAGATTATTGGAAAGTGCATATTACAAGCTTTGTAAATTTTATAGCACAAATTTCCTTAAGGTCAAAGACTAATTGGTGTTTAATCGACAACTAAAATAAAGATGATTTAGCAGGACCAAGTTACCTGAGTCCGTGGTGCTTCCGGATGAATACGACAATATCAGATGGCAGCTTGGTCAATCTGCAGGTTAAGATCTGTGTCTTATTCGTGGGACGCCTTAAAAGTTAAAGTTGACTCACCTAATTAGTTGACTTTGTAATATAATTCATTTCAAGTTTTTCTATATTACAAGAAAATATTTATTAAATTTTCTTATTAACTTTCATACCTAAGATAGATTTTGTTTATCTTAATTTGGTTGCTGCTAGAGTTATGTTTATCGATAAATTATAGAATTACTTTTCTTTTGTTAATATTTTTAGGTTTTTCTGGTGTGTTTTATTGTATATTTGTGTGTATAGTGCTACTATAGAGCACGAGTCTATTTATGCAGGGATAGTTACTCTTATAGAGGGATAGTAGGCTGTGTATAACTGTTTATGATCTGGAACACCTCATTATATTTTTTATTTATAAAAAGAATAGTATTTTTTTTATGTTACACTATTGATTTTAACGAGAATTTTTCTATTTTGGTGTCATTTTTTTCAAAATTTATATAATTTTTTTTAATTCCCATTATAAATAGATCATGCTAATGGTACGATTTTATTATGAAAAATTAATAAAATCGTACCATGACACAATTTTAAAATTTGAACTGTAATCGGTTTCGCATATTTTTAGAATAACTGAAATCATAGTACATTAATATCTTTATTTTAATTAATACTTAAAGTCCGTGTAATCATAATACAATTTGATATTGAATTAAATGAAATCGTATTATATTTATATGATTTTTTCAAAATGAAAATTAAAAAACTTAACACGATTTTTTCATAATGAAATCGAAAAAACTTGACACAACTTATTCACAATGAGAATTAAAAAAAAAATTTACTCATTTTAAAATATTCAATAAAATGAAAAAAAAAACGATTTTAACGGGATTTTCTCTTTCACTAATAATATTTTCGAACGAAAAAAATTATTTAAATAATACACCTTTGATTCTAATTTCCTCACTGACATCATTTACTATAATGAAATACTTTTTACTTATTTTTTATTTTCAACATTTGTTTACAAATTGGCCAGATTTCAGAATAGGATTTTTTTTTTTCTTGGTATAAGATTTAAGATTTAAACCAAGAAAAAAAAATTCAAAAACTGATTATAGGTAAAAAAATGTTTTCAAAAATTGAATTAAAAATTGACAAAATAAATTTTGAATGATTTATGAAAGAAAAAATAATAAATTATGTAAGGTTGAACATAATTTGATTTAAAAATAAATGAAAATATTAAAATTTGGATGTTTATTATCATTAGTAAATAAAATTTTTGAAATGATTTTAGGAAACGCGGTTGAAAATGTTAAATAAAATTTAGGTAGTGTAATTTTTATTTTTATAAATAAATAAAATTAAAAATATTTTGTAGTAAAAAACTTTATTAAAAATAGAATTAAAATTTGGAATGGTTTATTTTTAATTTGTACAAAAGAGGAAGGTAAATAAAAAAGTGTGTAAGGAAAAAATCATTTATTTCTCATGAAATTAAAGTTGTGATTATTAGTTGGTTTCAAATTAAAATGAAATAAAATAGTACAAAAAGGATTAAATTAAAATTTGAAATTAATTATTTAATTTTATAATTTTATCATAAATTTAAATTCGACAGAATAAATCATAATAATTTTATAATTTTATTTTTATAATAACTGAAATTAAAAGAAAAATAATAATATTGATATTTAAATTAAATTTTGTATTTTTAGTTTGTTAAAAGTTATCTGAATAATTAATAAAAAATTAAATAAATTTTTTGAAGTATTTATTAAAAATCAATATTCATTAAATTATTTAAAAATTTTAAATAAAAATTAATTTATTAATTATTGGTATGTATATAATGATAAAGAAAATAAGTAAATATTTGATTTAAGATATAAATTTTACATACTTATTCACTTATTTTCTCTGTCATTACATAGGTACCAACAATTAATAAATTAACTTTTATTTAAATTTTTTAAAGAATTTAATTTATATTTATTTTTAAAAAATATTTCAATAATTTTATTTCATACTATTACTTATTTCTCTAACAATCTAAAAATACAAAATTTAATTGAAATACTAATTTTATAATTTTTTCTTTTGATTTTAGTTTTATTACAAAAAATACAGTTATAAAAATATTATGATTTATTCTGTGTTATTTAAACTTATTATAAAAACATCAAATTAAATACTTTATTATTTATTTTTCTATTATAATTAATTAATGCAAAATGCATATAAAATATTTTATTTTATTTTCTTTCTATCTTTATTATCCTTTCAAAATTTTAATTCAATTATTTTTGTTCTATTTTTTTTTGCATTTTAACTTAAAACCAACTAATAATCACAACTTTAGTTTCATATAAATTTAAGAAAAATAAATGACTTTTTCTTATATACTTTTTTTATTTATCTCCCACTCTCATGCAAATTAAAAATAAACCATTTCAGATTTTAATTCTATTTTTAATAAAGCTTTTTTACTGTAAAATATTTTTCTTTTACTTTTATCTATCTTATAAAATAAAAATTACGCTATATTATCTATATTTTTATTTAACATTTTCAACTGTATTTTTTAAAATCATTTCAAAAAGTTGTATTTATCAATAACAATAAACATCACAAATGTTTAATATTTTCTTCTATTTTTAAACCAAATTATAATCAACCTTACATAATTTATTAATTTTTTCTCTCATAAATTATTTAAAATTTGTTCTCCCAATTTTTAATTAATTTTCAAAAACATTTTTTACCTACAATAAATTTTTGAAATTTATTTTATTTTAGTTTATTTTACTCAAATCAAACCTTAAATCCTATATATATATATATTATAAATCTTCCAAAACCTGGCCAGTGTAAAATTCAATTCCATGAATTTTTTTATAAATAAAAAATGTTGAAAATAAAAAGAAAAAGAATATCTTGTTACAATAAATGATATTAGTTGGGGAATTAAAGTTGAAAGGGTGTTATTTAGATAACTTTTTTCAAAAATAATTCTAGTGGGGAAAAAATATATTTTTTAACCATTGTATTATTTACATTATTTATTCTTTTGTTTTAACATTATACTTTATAATTAATTAAACCACTACATTAATCAACATATATAAGACACTAAAAGTTCAGTGTATGCCAATTTCAATTTTATTGTAAATTACGTTAGAAATATTTAAGATACAATAATATATAAATAATATATATATATATATATATATATATATATATATATATATATATATATATATATATATATATATATATATATAATATATA
>Ga0209489_108265_pt1 | contig 14449 bp, 7 predicted proteins | sample SiratrowhiteBW_FD_187527 | JGI IMG/M metagenome (GOLD analysis project Ga0209489, IMG submission 187527) | Root nodule microbial communities of legume samples collected from California, USA - Siratro white BW (SPAdes) (version 2) | ecosystem: Host-associated > Plants > Roots > Nodule | place: USA... | reverse complement strand
TAGCCAATTAAGATAAACAAGGAAAATAAAAATATCAGAGCAAATTTTTATAAATTATCATAAGCAACTAGTTTGAGGCTCAATTTATAGAAGACTGCTATATGAAGCAGTGACAGTTCCAGGATATTTTTTTATTGCAAGTTGCAAAACGTGTGCACTTTAGTTACCTTAGAAGCCAAGAGAGTAGTTACTGATATAATGAATAGGAGAGAGAAGAGAAATGGCCCAATGGGGATACATGCTTAACTAAACTATGAAGATAAGGAAAGTGGCTTTCTAAGAATGGTTGGTGATGAAGTGGTCTGCAGAAAGTGTTAGAGTTACAGGGCTGTGCAGTTGAACGTTCCATGAAGGCCCAATAGTTGAGAGAAACCTACCAAGATAAGGATATGTTTTTCTGCAGAAATTGATTTCTATATTAAGCATTGGATCAATGGAAACTGTTAAAGAAGTACAAGTCAGGGGATTTTATTAAAGGTACAACATTTAATTTATTTTTAAAGATTGTCCTTAGTCAAGGACTAAAATATTTTATTACAGTGAGTTTATATTTTAATTTTTGTAATTTTTTATTTAACTCACATTTCTCAAAAATTAAAAATATTTTTTTTTTGAATTATCATGTGATATTCATTAATTATTTGTCAGATTAATAAAAGGGCAAGTGATTGTCCAAGCTAAACCACTTATGTCTCTTTCACCTACCAATATAGGAAACAATGTGTGATAATTTTAATCTTAATTTTTTTTCCATCTTAAACATTGTAAAAGCATTAAAAAAAGTTGTGACTATCTTTATTTAATGGGCATAAGCAATTAAGGAAAATTTATTTGCAAATTAGTAACAAGCATCTCATCAAACTGATTAATTAATTTTTTATTCCATATTCCATCTTTCTTTAACAAATAAGACAAAAACTTTTGCCGTCTTCTTAAAATTTTACGTAAACCTTTGAGATGAATAGTCTTTTGGGTGAATTCAAAATGTAAAGTAAGTCTTCGATAAATTGAAATATTTTTGTTTCAAAGTAAAAAAAATTAAATATAAAAATATCCTCAAAAATAACATAAAAGGAACATTCAATACGCATTATTTGGAACACAAAATACTGTAACAAACATGTATGAAAATGAAAGAAACATGATCCATCAACTCTATGGATGAATCAATTAATATAGATAGTAAGTAGAACTAAAAGCACATAAAGAGTGTTTCTGCATCACATGTTTAATATTATATTTTTTAGTATTTTTTACATATAATTTTATTAATTTCAATCTGATCTCAATTAAGCTATTAAATCTTGAATCAATGTTTTAACCTACTCAACCACTTCAAGTTATAAATTTAGGAGAGGAGTTATAGAGAATGATAAATGAGAAACATAAAGTGACAACCCCCATTTTGATATCAGGATATTTTTGTCAAAGTCTCCTACGTGGTGGCAGGGTTATTTTTGGCAAATTGTGGTTACATTTGTCATAAGGGCAACAACACGGGCTTATTCTGCCTTTTCGTCTTCTCGTGACATTCTCGCAACTCCTCTCATTCTCGTTTTTCGTCTTTTCCTGTCACTCTCGCAACTCCTTCAACCGTTTTCCTTCAAGGGTTCTTCTTCAAGCATTCTCCTTCAACCGTCTTCATCTCGTTGGTGCGTCCTGTCGTCTTCAACGTAGTTGGTTATTTTTTTCGTTGTTTGGAGTGGTCGTTAAAGGTTGGTTTTTTATGTAGTTTTTCATTGAAAAGGAAGTGTTTTTTATGGTTGAAATGTTCGTCTTGTATGATTTCCATTTGCTATTTAGGGTTTTGGAGTAAAGGTTGGTCTTTTGTTGGGTTTTTGTTGAAAAGGGAAGACCTTTATATGGTTTGACGGTTTAGGGTTTTGAGGAAGACCTTTATTTGTATGATTTTTGTTAATAGTTGTGATGTTTGAATATTTCTGTTTGACGGGTTGTGTTGTGTGGTCATCTTTGAAGTTGTTTGTCCTTATGAATGAATTGGTTGTTTGAAATTATTAACATCAGACTTAATGGCCAAAACTAAACTAAGGTGTCCCCTCATTACATAAGGGGTAACCTATGTTGTTATGTTTAGAAACACGAGCACACGAATGTATTTGTATAGCGCCGCCAAAACTTTAACTAAGGTGTCTCGTCATTACAACACGGGTAACCTTTGGTGTTTTGTACGGTGACTCTGATTATTATTTTTGAAAACAATTTGGGTTACCTCTTATGTAATGAGTGGATACCTTAGTCAAGGTTTTGGCGGCGCAAGACAAATATGTTCGTGTTTTTTGGTCTAATGGAATTGTTTGTTGTTTTTGCAGCATTACAATGACTGCTGCTGATGTCAATATTCATGAACGATCCCAAGTGGGCAATATGGTTTGTTTGTAGTGTGCATAATTGATTTTCATGATGAAAAATATTGAATTGTCATGTCTATATTGACTCGTTTACTTACATGTATGATTGTATTCGAGTCCGCCACTGCTACAGTACGAAGTATATACTGTAGGTGAATAAAATTTTAACTGATGAGCAAAAGCCCACCATTAGAGCAACGCCATTTGGTTGGCTCGTCATGATAGATAAGCAACTCTAAATGAGCAAGAGGGTTGTCAGGGAGCTCTCTTATAGATTTGTTGAGAAAGAATGTGGTTTTCAAATTAGGTCGGATGTAGTTTCGTTTTTAATAATTGATGTTTATGTTGGTATTGGTTTGAGAATTGGTGGAGAGAAGGTTGACCTCAAAAAGGATTCAAGTGACTCCACCCTCAAGAGTTTGTTTGCTTCGAACCGTGTTATTATTCCTATGACTGTAATGTTGTTGAGTTTTTTAAATTGTACATTTTGTTAGCTCTTTCTGAATTTTTTTTGTCGAGCACAAAGGGTTCTGTATGTAGTGGGCTCTTTACTGTTGTTGATAATGATTTTGGTGAATTAAGTAAATACAATTGAGGTGGCGTGGTATACGAATATCTGCTGCGAAGTTTATGTGAAGGGGCTTCGTCCATTCGGAAGGAGCCAGTACCTTCATATGTCTATATTGTTGGATGCACATACTTGCTGCAGGTAATTTCTATAGTAAGTTCATAAGTGAATTATTGATTTCCTAATAAGGGTTATGTTTTTGATGATTTGTTATCAATTGTGTCATAGATCTGAGCTTGCGAACATGTGTTATTCCCAAAAGGAAAACGGAAAATGAGGAGTAAATTTTCCCGTATCCTTTACTGGAAAGATGTGAAAATAGGGGATAACCAAGTTCAGACAACTTTTATTTCTAGCGTGGTAAGTCTTTAAACTGTGATATTTTTTGTTTAATGATGTTGACATTAATTAATAATTTGATTTTTACCATGCACAGGTGGTTCCTCAATTGTCAATGTCATATGAAGAACTTCAATATGACATTGTCAAAGAAGCTTTAGAAAATGGTGGTGGTCAATAATAAAAAAAAAATAAAGATCGTCCAAAAATTAAATGACTGGATGATCTTATCCTTGTGCAAGACAAATTAATTTTAAAGCTTCAAAGGGAGATCATTCATCTAAGGAAATTGGTGAAGGATAAACGAAGATCTCAACCCTCGTATGAGATGGCCTCTCCCCCAGTAAGAACCCAAACAACATCCTTACTCCATAACCCATAACCCTATCAAATACCCTCACCAACTCCAACAACACAAACATGACTAAGGTGTTCTAGTCACCTAGTAGTTATTAATATATCATGACGACCACGTGGAGAAAATGATTATTGATTGCACTACTCTTTTAAGGAAACCTACAAAACAATTGAAACCATTGTGTTTCATGAGATGGAGTACTTATTTGTCAATATAGTAGTTGTATAATATACCTTGAATCAATATGTACTTAAACTTATAATCTTCTCAACAACAATGCAAGCCTTTGAAGGAAACCATAGATAAACATCATCATGACTTATCATAAAAGTTGTTATTGTAAATAACATCAATTATATCATAGCCTTAGCCATGCAAATCAAGTCATAATCGAACTTGATGCATAAACTAATATGCTCTTAAGTAGAATGAGCTTCACCTATCATTTTTAACCTTATAGTAAGCATTCGATCCAATCATGACATTTGTGCTATTATGCTTAAAAAAAAAGTTATACCCTAATTATGAAATATAGCTTTTAGCCTAATAATATAGCTTTTAGCCTAATAACAAGTGATCAATCCAATAATTGGTCATTCCATCGATTCCATCGTAATCTCCTCCTCTGTATCTTTTTCATCAATAAATCATAACCCTCACAAAGACAATTTTTTATGTAATCCCATATGCTTTTATTTTTTTTCTAACAACAATTAAACAAATTAATATGCTAAAAAATAAATAACAACTATTATTGATAAATAAAAGTTGTATAACTAAAAATAAACCTCCCACTATCCGCTAGTACGAATCTCCACAATATTATTTCATGCCTTCTTCCCAGTCTTATACTTTTCTCACGTCATCAAAATTTACAACATCAAAGTCTTAGGTGAAATATAATCAACTAAAGGTAAGAGATTGAAAAGGTAATAAAACATTCAATCAAATCAAATTCTTAATTATCTTCTCTATATTATCCAAAACGAAATGCAAAAATAGAAACATTCTTCCTAGCAAATGTCTCCATATACTACTAAATTAAGTGTGATCTGGGCTTTTACATCTTTTCTAGTCTAAAAATTATCATAAAAAAAAAGAAAAAATATCAGTGTGGTATAACGTTTTTTTGTATTGAAAAATACTTTTTCTTGTATGTATGTAAGTTACTATTTTGTAAAAAAGAATAATAACCTAGCGAATAATATAATACATTGAGGTAGTATATTTCTTTTAACATAACTAATAGGGTTTTTTTTTTAATTACAACTAATAAAAAAATTACAGTTTAATTTATCTCCCTTTTCATTTACTCTTATTACTCACTTGGTTATTCTATATTGTTGTCATTTTATGTTTGTCCTTGTATATTATTCTTTAACGTGTATATCAAAGGTTCATATAATCGCCATCAATCTCTTGGACTTTCGTTTTGTTTTATTCTATGAAAACGTGTATGGAATTGTGATTTCTAAACTCTATAAAGTAATGCTTTTTGTAGCCTAAAAATAAGAAATGTAATGACATGGTGTGGAGCCAAATACCATAAATATTCTTCACCTAAGATTATTAATAGAAAAACCAATTTGTGTTTGTTATGGCTTGGAAAGGAGATTTAATCTCATTTGTCATATACAGAGTTGCATCATGATAAGGACTGGTCGTGATATTTTGAAGGTCGTGATCGAATAATAAAAGATAAGGTCTTATATATATTCCACTGAAATGTCACACATATTAAGGAAAAAACACTTAATATTTAATAAGATATAAATACTTTTTCAATTTTTGAAATTTTAAATAATTTTACTTTCTTCTTAAAATTTAAAATTGGTCTTTTACTATAATTTTTTTTTTCAAAATTCATGTGTATGTTAAATGCCATTAAAGATTTTCGTTAATATAATTAATAATTATGATATTTTTTGTGGTATGATCATTAAGTTTAAGATTAATTGTAAAACCCTTTTGTCAATTCCATTCTCAGTCGATCTCCTCTTTTCTCTGTTATATGATAAATAAATATATTAAATGCTGGTTTTTGTTTTTACTCTTTTCTCCTTCTCTTTGGCTTTCCATGCTCTTTGAAAACCAGACTTCATTCCTCATTTTATTCAAAATCGGATCAAACCCTCTGGACAGTAGTGAGATATGCATCTACTTTATGGGATTTTGGAACAGAAGTTTTATTTATTTATTTCTATATAATCTTTTTAATTTTTTGTATTTTTCTTTAGTTGTATAGTTGAGATCTTTGATTCTTCTAGATTAATCTTTAGATTGTTTGTTATTTTTGTTTTGATTGTTTTGGAATTAATTATTAATCCTTGTATGAATTTCAAGTTAATTTTATGTAATGAAAGTTAATTTAGTTAACTTTTGAATTATTAAAGATTTTATATCGACTAGATATAAAGTGTGAGATTAATTCATAATATACATGTAATTATAAATCTTATTTTATAAGTTGATTTTATAAAATTTATTCAAGCTTAAAATTTACTCTTTAAAATAAATTTGTATATTAATTATATTATTTATAAGTAAATTTAGAATGAGTCAATTTAGATGCGACTTTTGATCTTTATAGAAGTTTTAGTCTTGTTAGCCTTAGAATGACTTTAGAATCACTTAAAAAGGAGGTTTAGAAATCCGGTCATAGTCATTTTAAAGAGCAAAGGTTAAGATGTTTGAAGTTGTTGTAACTTTAAAATTCAAATGAGAATTATAACTTATTCTCTTGACTTTCTTATAAATAATACTTGACGATTTGATGAGTGAAACTAAGTATAAATTGTTATCTTTAATCATTGTCATAGAATGATTAATATTTTGTAAGTTATTTTAAAATTTTGATTCATTGTAATAAATTGTGATTGAAATTATTTAAATTATGAAATGTAAAGTTACAAATCCACCACCATATATGAATCATTGAATATTTTGTATAATAAATAAAATAACATATGATATAACACAATATCTTCTTCTTGTTTTAATTATAGTTAAGTTATATAGATTTTCTCTGACATTTGTAAATATGTGGCTTTAATTATAATGATTTCACTTAGATTCCTTAACTTTTTTAAGTTTGTTATTAATCTAAGTCATAGAGTAGACTAAGTGCTACAATAAAATTATATTTTCTTACGCATAGTAAAATCAAATACACAATATAATTAATTATATTCCTAAAACTAAATAACATAATGTAATAGAATTGTTGTAATTTAAAACATTTTTTTTTTATCCCTACATCACTCTAGTGCATTATACATAAAACTCCGATATCAAACATTATTTCTACATAAACACATTACATTCTTACGAAAAAAATTCTACCGTAATTTACTAAACATGGTTTAAAAATCCTGCAAATATAATATATTAAAATAACACATACCAATCTTATATAATCATAATGCATAAAAATATCCGTATTACAAATTAAAAATCTTGACTACAAATCTCTTGGTTTGTAGGATTTTTTTGTTGATTATTATTTAGTGATCTATTATTAGGATTTTCTTATGGAGGGATGGCTAAGATATCCCATGTTCAAGTCATTTGGTTAATTAAGAATCTAAAGTTATCATTCTTGGACCAATGGATTCACCAATGTGATGTTTTCTTGAGAAAAAAATATCAACCATATTAAAGTATTATCATCCATTGGTTGCATTAGTAATTCTAAGAAACTATTTAGTATCCCAATGTTTAAGTTCTCATTTTCCATATTTCTATAAAAAAAAAACTTAAAGAAAAGTTCTTATCGATGTCCATCCTATTTAGATTGAAATTCCTATGATTTTTCTTTTGATATCCCAATGTTTAAGTTCTCACTTTCCATATTTTTACCAAAAACTTAAAGAAAAATTCCTACCATCCTATTTGGATTGAAATTCCTATGATTTTTCTTTTGATATCCCAATGTTTACGTTCTCACTTTTCATATTTTTACCAAAAACTTGAAAAAAAACTCCTATCAACGTCCATCCTATTTGGATTACAATTTCTATGATTTTTCTTTTGATATCCCAATATTTAACTTCTTACGTTCGATATTTCTACCAAAAACTTAAAAGAAAACTTCTTATCATTGTTCATATTATTTGGATTGAAATTCTTATTACTTTTCTTTCATGAATTCATCAAATTTGTATCTATTGTAAAGTTCGTAGGAAATGATTGGAGGTTATGATTTTGAGTTAATAAGTTGAAATACTCCATGGGTCCCTCTCATACTATAGGGTTCACACTAGATGGAATAATCCTTTTCATACTAGTGGTCATTATAGGTTTTGCTCGAGTCAAGACTCCTCATTAATACATTTATCAGCATAGTTTGTTAACTTATAAGTAAAGTTGTTATTGTGACCTTATTGGCCACTAAGAAGTTTTTCTACATCTTGCACAGTGACATTGGTGTTTTGTCCAACAGTTATCTGGTGGTGTATTTTTTTAAACTCTTAACTAACGTGTTTATGTATTAATGAGTTGTAGACAAAATAATTTTATTATTCCATAATCTCATATACGTCCAAAACACTTAAAACTAACCAAATAATTTGTTTTCACAGAATTCCAATTTTATGAACACAATCTCATCGAACCGGACAATTTATTTTCGAGTAAAATGGATTTAGGATTTTATTAAAAAACATATCAATTATCAATTATGGATTCTTTTTATTTGGACTAATAATTTTAAAGACTTTCTATTTGTGTGAAATAGAAGTATAAGATAATTACATAAAATAAAATATTTGCGTGCAAACATTAATGATGAGTAAAATACTTTATGTTTATTTTTAAAATTACTAGGTTTTTGGGACTTAAAGCACAAAAGCATAATTTATACATTTTTTTGGATTTTTTTTATTTTATATTTAAAATAAAAACTTGTACAAACTAAAAGAGGAACTTTGAAATTTAAAGTTCAAAATAATTTGAAAAGATGAATGATAAACAAATATTGAAGAGATTAAACGAAAACAATAAATATAAATAGCAAAGAAAGTTTACCAAGATATAGAAAACTTGCAAAATTGATATAGAAAATAGGTGATGAAGGGCACTAATATTATTATCCAAGATTCGAATTCCACCATTGACATTTTTATCTATTCAAATTTTATCCACCACTAACAGCACAAAGTAAGATTTCCTTTTGTCGAAAACTAGATAAAACTCAGTTTGAAAAATACATGGCTTCTAAGAAACATTAATTTATTAATAAAAGTAAATACAAGAAATAGATTTCCGGTCTCATTCCCTAAAACCAAGATTTGTCTTCTATCAATCACTCCCTTACTGTTTTCCAATACAAGACACGACATAAACAAGAATTTATAAAATGCAACGATTCTGTTAAAAGTGTTATGTTTCTGCTAATAAATTCGTGAATTAACAGTTTCATAAGTTTAACAATATATAGGGACTATAAGATAGGAAATAAGAAAACCCCATAAAACAATTAGGACCAAACACAATTGCAACAAAAGGCCACCAACAGACAGCTTTCCCAGTGAAATAACCGAAACAGAATATTGGTTGTGTTCATATTAATCACCGAATAGACAAATGAAATGAAGAGTAAAATATATTCAAGTTCACACATACCAAATGCTACATAGTACATACTCGAAAGGATACAAAATTCAAGCAGGCAAAAACTATTCAGTTAAGTCGTCTCAAATACAACGCCAAGAAACATTGAATATACTCAAGTGTGTTTAAATAGCAAAACCATAAACGTTTAGCATAAAGCAGCCATCATGGAGTGACACTACCAAAACTATGATGAGATTAATATTCACCATATGTGAGAGCAGCTCGCCTATTCGGCGGCAGGCTGCTTAGAAACACTGGAAAGCTTGGACCTCCTCTTTGCCAAACTCTCACTGCGGCGTTCCCTCTGCTCCTTCAATCTGGAGGCAAGAAGTTTCTGATACTCAGCAGCCTCCGATTTTGCCTTTGCAATTCTCTTCTTCTTATCAGCAATCCTTGCACGCTTTCTTTGCAGTGTCAATGGAGTCACAAGTCGTTGAATCTTTGGAGCTTTGCTCACCTTTTTCCCTAAAACCAAGAGTCCATTATTGAGATTAAAATACATAATATGACCAGTTTAATTTTAATTCGATGTTGGAGAAGGAACCTCCAAGTATAGCTTGAGGCTGTTTCTTGGCACAGTTAAACTGTTGTTTCACAAGGAATGAAGTCAAGCAAACGTGATTATCTTTTATTACGACAATAATAACATCTAATAAACCAAAATACAGAAGAAAAATTCCAGAATAAAAAAATACATGTCAGCACGTTATTGTTAATGCAAGACACAAAACAATTTACATGTCATTGTCACTGTGACAAGCATTGTTCTGTGTTTGACAAGGGGATTGTCATTGGTTAGGCTGCCGCTTGCAGCTTGTTGTCGGAAAAAATTAGTTGTTTATTTTATGGGTGTGTGGTCAATAATAATTTTAATTTTGGGGCATGATTTCAATCAGGTATTTGTGGTCTCCAAAAATTTTGGTCCGGGTTGGGTTTCAAAGATTGGTTTACGTCACTGGTGTCTCTTAAAATCTTCACACTCAGCTATTACCTCCATGGTCTCTACAACCACTACTTTTACGGAGGCTATATGGCTGACTTGTATGTATGCAACCAACTCCTATTTGATGAATGTGTAGCAGCAGCAGCCACAATTTTCTTGTGATCATGGTATGATTTGTATCTTTGAATTGAAGCTTATTATGTTAGCTACTTGCTTTTAAAATGCTAAGCTATTGTGTCTTAAACATATCAAAATTCCAAGTATACATTTATATATAATATCTATAATTTAATAATGATCATGATTCTTAGGACTCAATACGATTCCACTTCCAAATTGGAAAATAAGCATTCTGATTCACGAAATCCCAATTTTACTATGTCGGGCTAAGGTTACTCATTTTCTCATTATTATAAAACCACTTATTCTCCCATATCCAATGGCAGATTGGCTACATCAAATGATAAGACCAAAAAACAAATTTACAAGGACAGGGAATGTTACCAGCTTTTGTTGTGAAGGTTCGACGGTATGTATTGACATACTTCCTTACATCATCTTCCTTAGACAGGTTAAACAGCTTACGAATCTTGGATGCTCTCTTTGGACCTCTCATTCTTGGCTTTTCAACGTCAGTAAGCCCTGGTAAATCACTTTCTCCCTTTTTCACAATTACCAAGTTCAGAACAGAGAGATCTGGGCTGACAATGCACCCACGAACAGACTTCCTCCTACGCTCTCCATTGCGCCTTCCATATCCACGGAAGCAAGGAGTTCCTGTTTACACAATCAATGCAAAGAGAATTAATATCCCTCTAGATCATCTTCAAAAAGCACAAAGAGAAATCCATCTTCCATAAATGGTTTCATTTATTACATCATTTAAAGCTTACAAAAACCATATAACAAGTTCATAAACAAAGGCAGTGCACATGTTATGAATGACAACTAGAAAAATTACATAGTCACTGATAATGCAGATCAGAAGGCTGCACAAATTCCACATTATAATCTGGTAAATCAACCCAGCGTAAAAGGAAAGCTTCATTATTGTTCTACCTCTGTGGAGCAAAAGACGAACACGACCAGGTGTTAGCACTCCCTGCTTCATTGGAAATCCTTGTTTGTCACAACCACCAGTGATTTTGAAAACATATCCTTTAAATTCCTGTCAGTAGCAGAATCGTAAAGTAAAACAGATCAATTAATTAATCATTGATGCTTCTCAAAAGATATTGAAACAGGTACACGAAAGCTTCAGTGTACAGAACATACCTCACCCAGAGCATCTCCACTGACTTCCTGTGAAATTCTCTTGTCCCAAAATGCTCGCCTGCAATTTTCAAAAGAATATTATAACAGGAAAACAAGTCACACGGCCCAATATTTAGTACAGTAAACAGAAGAACCTAGGTTGTATGTCAGAAAAAATTGACCAGGACTCAAACCGAAAAAGAAAAAAAAAAAATGGTTGTCGGACTGTGGCTTCTGTTCAAAAGGTAATACTCGCAAAAGCATAAAATAAAGAGCAACAATGCAAGCAGCATGCATCCCACGGGAACCTATCAGGGTATTTGCAATAATCACAGTACGGGATGAGAACAGTGACTGGAGCAAAGCCAACATGGTCCAGTGTTATCAATGTCATGTGGTGGATACAGAAGAAGGCCAAAATTCTGCAATAGAAACACATCATCACGGCCTTTGGCAACATCCATAACAGGCCTCCCTTTATAAATTGCCAATGGCAGTTGGCAACAGTCTGCCACGGTGCCACCAATTTAACAACACTGGCGAGGTCTAAGGACATGGATGCATCCATCATCATTTCCTTTTCCTGATCTTCAATGTGTTTCCTTTACGGATTCAGACAAAACTAGGTTGCAGTTTCTCGTGTGCTTTCAGTACTGCTCTCCAATTAGAATAAGGGTTTCATCATAACAACCTTTAATGCAGAAAACTAAAGGTCACCTAACCAAGGTGAAACTCAAATTCTTATTGGCAAAAAGCATCGAAAGTACGTTAACCACATATAAGTCTATCCTTCGTTTTCCTTCGGAAAAGAATCAGATTCATCAGCTGAAAGGAAACCCAGTTCAAAGATGTCCGACAAAACCCACTTCAATTTCAACACTTAACTAATGATTCTTAATTTAACATTCAACGCTACACATAGCTAGAAGAAAAAAAACAACACTCAACAAGGAAAAACTTATATGAAGCATTGATAGATAAAAAGCTACCCTAGCTAACTCACTGCAGAAAACACCCCTAACAAATGTGCAAGTGAACTTAACATCTTTCTAACTCAAACTACCATCTACACGCAGCTTTTAACACGGAGAAACACAACACAAATGCAACACATAACATTTAAAAACCAAAATAAAAACAAAAAAGTAGAGAACTTACAGCTTCTGATCGTCATCGATCTCGAGCTTCTTCTGGCAGCCAGTGGTTGGATTTGCAATGTTGAACTGCGGAAAGATAAAAATAAAAAATAAAAATGGGGAACTTGAGAAACAAAGAAACGACACATCGAAGCTATAATGTTTGGAAATTATTAGGGTTTGGAAATTAAACCTTCATTGTGCAGTCTCTTCCTGCGACCGAACGACGGAATGACCGATGCCTCTGCTCAGAGCTTCAACACTGAAAAGCGCGCACCAAATGAACTAGGGTTTTACCCTGCTTTGTGGGGATTATGGGCCCGGAAATGGGCTAAAAAGCCCAAATTCTCCTTTTGAATTTTTTGAAAAATGACATCCGATTTTCTTTCTACACCTCCATAATTTAAAAAATACAAAAATATCTTTTTGGATTTCAAAATATAAATTTTTCTTTTTTACATTTTAGATCATACAGTTTAAAATAAAAAATATTCTAAATTATATAATTTAAAATATTGGATTACGTAATTCGAAATATAAATATTTTTATATTTTGAAAACTGTAATTGAAATATAATTTTTTTATATTTTAATACATAATTTAAAAGACAAAGAAAATGAGAAAGAATAATATGGTAGTTTTAGTTTTTCTATAAAAGTGCAGAAAAAGAGTATGGAAGTCGATGAAGAAGCAGTAATTTGTAAAGTATTACTCATATTTTAATTTTAACTTAAATAAGTTTAGATTCTCAATATAATAATGAATTTTGAATACCCAATCGCTTATTTTTACAAATCGGTTAATTAAAAAATTATAAAAGAATAATTTTATTTTATTTTATTTTTAATGTTATGTTATTTCTTTAACTAACTTTGAAATATTTTAAAAATTTCTTTTAATTTCCAAACTTATTTTCTATCATGTTAATTGATGTCTTTTTATGATATAATGATGTATACTATTAGAATATGCAAAAGAAGCTATTTAATACGTGTTATTTTTTTAATAGTTTAGATTGTGCGCACATATTTCAATTTAACCTACATATGAATAAGAAACTATTTAACATAAGAACCTTAAATTAAAATATTAATTTATTAGTTATCCTAATTTAAAAGGGTAATTCGGAACTGAAGTAAAATATTTTTATATGTTCAATATTCTCCCCTGTATGATAACACTATATTAACAGATACAATGATATGACATAAAATTATCAAAAATATACATAATTGTAAAAGCTTTTTCTTTTTTTAACGATGATTAAATCTTCTTTTAAAGTCATTCTTAAATTAACATCAATGAGTTACAATCAATCAGACTTTTAACCATAATTATATACGTAACTATTGCCAAAATTAAGACAGTCTTTTATCTTAAACTTATGTCAAATCATAATTTTCAAAAATTTTACTTCAAACATGGTCATACGTATATTCTTAAGCATAGTAAAGAATTATTTTTAATAACTTATAAATCAAAGTTATTGTTAAGTATAGTAAAGAGTTATTTTTAATTCAAAGTTATATAAAAAGTTGTCATCTTTTATATATATATGTATATATATATATATATATATACATATATGTGTATATATATACACATATACATATGTATGTATATATACATATATACATATATGTGTATACATATATGTATACACATATATACATATATGTGTATACATATATGTATATATACATATATACATATATGTGTATATACATACATATGTATATGTGTATATATATATATATATACACACATATATGTATATATGTACATATATACATATATGTGTATATATATACATATATACATATATGTGTATATATATACATATATACATATATGTGTATATATATACA
>Ga0209489_108263_pt1 | contig 14452 bp, 10 predicted proteins | sample SiratrowhiteBW_FD_187527 | JGI IMG/M metagenome (GOLD analysis project Ga0209489, IMG submission 187527) | Root nodule microbial communities of legume samples collected from California, USA - Siratro white BW (SPAdes) (version 2) | ecosystem: Host-associated > Plants > Roots > Nodule | place... | reverse complement strand
CCTTTTGCCTTTCTTTGCTTAAAACTTTTAACACATCACAGGAAACTAAAAAAATGTGTTTCTCTCATTCATAAGATATTGTCAAGATGATATATAACACACAGTTGCAACAAGCAAACTTGATGCAACCACGTCTCAGTTTCATTCATATGAGAAGTGGTGACTGAGACAAATTTTTGTACAAAATCTCTATCTCTTCCTTAAATTTATGAGTAACCAAATGGTGAGCTATTCACATCATATCATGAATACTATTTACAACAGGGAGAGCAATAAGAACAAAATATTACAAAGTCAGTGGAAAAGAATAGATACTTGAATCTAGCCATCAACAATGCTCCCATCCATGCTTGAATCTGAGCCCGAATGATGGTCCACAGAAGTATAATCTGGAGATGCAGTTAAGGACATAACTGTAGTGGTTTCATCATCTCCAAGTTCAGAAGCTGAGCTAGCAGCATCCATCTCCTTCCCTGGACACTCATCTTGAACACATTCCGCAACTTCACTGTTGAAATTTTCAAAATCTTGACTCCTGTTTAAGGGTGTCACGTCTTCTTTCTTGACAACATTAAACACAATACCATTATGGATCCTTTCAGGCTGCAAGAAGTCACCTGCAGTCACCAGTATCCTGGATCCATTGACCACCCTGTTGCCAATTTCCCTTTGCTCAGATTCTGTGCTATCGGAGTTCCTGTCTAGTGTTGTAAGCCTGGGGCTACGATACTGAAAATCATTAGGGTTAGCATGACTCACTAAGCCTTTATTTGGTTCAGTGTCAACTTCCAAGTTTTGGAGAAAATCAATGAACATATTTGCCGAAGTAGTTCTCATCAAAGGCCCGCCAGATCTTGTCCAAGAGTTCAAATCAACACTTTCAGAGTCACCGTCACTTCCTTCGTGTATGCCACGGTGGGTCTTCCATGCTTTACCACTGGCCACATTGGAACTGCTAATGTTTTGATGCAATGAGGAAGCAACATCAATAAGGTCCTCAAGGGAGCCGGTCGAATTCTCCCGTGCAATGCAGTTCCATGAAGGAATTCTTCTTAAAGCACTGAACCTGACAGTACTGGACAAACCATGAGAAGCAGAAGCAGCTCTCTCAGCAATTCTCTTTAGTCTTCTCATATGATTGAGAATCACAACACACTCATCGAGGGCAAGCTCAATGCCACAATTTGCTTTAATGGCTGAAAGTTTCTCCCAGGTACATCTTCTCCCTTGGTTGGCTGCCTTTTGAAGCTCTCCATAAGAAGGGTTCTGTATAATTTTGGTGTACTGGAACAGGATACAGGCAAGATAACAGCACAAGCTAATCACTAACAGAATCATCTTTTAGTAAATGATGCATAAATAAACACCTAAACCTTCAGTAAAAATGTATTATTGGAGAAAGAACAATGGCTACCATGACGCAGTGTGTGTATATATATAACAGTTCAGTTCTCTCCATGTGTAACAAAACCACATCTTCTTCTCTAGTTTCTCTATTTCCTTGTTTTGTATTGCATTCTCTGCCGTAGGAATCAAATGACGATTGAACTACCATTTTACAACACTACCAGCATGCCTCTAGCTGATTAATGTAATATGACCTATCCCAATCCCAATTCTTCTATGCACCCAAATATTGTGCAACATCTGTATGCTTCCAATGATCAAATTCTTTTATGCATTCACCTTTTTCAAAGTAGTGATTAAATTTTTCAGTGGAGACTAGTTAAGGTGTTCGTTGTTGTAGTTCAATTGTCTTTTGATTCCCACAACAGAGTGCAGTACAAAAGAAGGAAACAAAAAAAAAATGAAATGGAGAAAACAGAGAAGAAAACGACAAGGTTTCATTGCACAGTTCATAGTTTGTCACATATTCCTCTATTTTGTAACCAAAGGCTAGGAAACTGTTAGACCCATAGGAAATGAGAAATGATGAAAAGTTTATGTTAGGAGAAAATTAAATAAAAAAGATGCAGGGCAGTTTTGTAGGTTAGGATGGCTTGGTCTATTTATAGACCAACTGGATTAGGAGGAAGCGACTTTTGGAAGGTTGATTGTTGACAGGGTATTTCTGTGTGAAAGGAAGATTCTGTGTAAACTACTGCTACAGAATATTATACGAGTTTTCTTTCAAAAATTCTACTGTTTTTCCATTTTCTTTGTTATTTTCGTAGTGTGTAATTCTTTGGTTCCTAGTAGAAACCCCTAGCACTTTTATTTGAATTGGTATCTAGCTGAAGTTATTTTCTCCTTAATCATCTAGCCGGTATTTTAATGTTCAGTAGGTACAAACCTGAGCAAGAGTTGCAGGCATAACAACAGTCACATCACCTTCCCAGTCTTGAGCAAACAACTTAGCAAGTCCACCTAATGGAAAACCAAGTTCCAGTACTTGATTACACCTATGTTTGACCTCCATCTCCACAAGATGAGCAAGCTGAAAAAAATAAAACATCCTCATTTGATATAATCATTATGTTAGTAAGAGTGGTTAACAAGTTTGATGCCTTATGAGTTATAAATGATGAATGGCAACTGCCAAAGGATACAATCACTTCCTAGTCATGCAAAGGATAACCATCACTAATTTTCACATATATATTTTGAATTAAAAAATCCTATATACGATGCTAATATTCAGACTAAAATGCATTTCTGTCACTGGAATGAATAGGAACCAACAGAAACGAGGGAAATTTTACAACTGTTTCACACATAGTTTATGTACAAACATAGCCTGTAACTACATTCTTCAATTAAAACATGCATTGATGCGACAATATTGGATGATATTGCAAATAGGTGAGCAATGATCTCTTATTGTGATCTAAAATATGCATGGACTTCCCCTACAAATTGTCAGGGAGTGAAGTTGGAGAGAATAAAACTCCACATGTTATTTTCTCCAACAATAAATGACAAGTACATGACGCATGATATCTCAGAGACAGAATGAGACATGCACAACACATGTAAAGAACATGCATGAAGAAAGCATAGAAAAGCCAATGGGTAAAATTACTTTGAGAGAATGTTTTGTTTTCACTTTATTTCTTTTTCTTCCAAAGTTTATATAAGAAAAAGTAAAAATAGAAAATAAAAACAGGACACAAAACATTAATATGTACCTTGGCAGCAAAGTTGCCCCCGCAAGTCCGCACAAATTCTTTCAATCTCAATAATGGTGCAATATGAGGGTTAGCCTGGCTAACTATAAAATGATTTACATTGAATAGTTCTTTCAACTGCATCATAGGTAAATCAATCTCCAAGCTACCATCCCTCCAACGGCGAGATGGTGTAGAGCCCTCTTCAGGGCCTATGTTAAAAGGAGGATGGTAAGGAATAATTTCCCCACTTCTATCCTTTGCCATCAATTCTTGAGCCTCAAAAAGGCCAGGAAAGGCACAAGAAGCAGTGACTGCACTCCATATAACCACATGGGGTGAAGTCAAGTAGTTAAGACATCTAGGTGGTTCGTGCTTCCTTGGGGAACAAACAGTAATCCCAAGAATTCTACCTGTCATGTCATAAGCTTCTTGAAATGTAAGGTTGCTTGTTAGATGTCTCAACATCATTTGCAACTGTCTGATCTCATGAACAGCACCAAATGTAGTGACTCTCTTAACAACTGTAAAAATCCCACCCATTTGATCAAAAAATTGCAATGAGTGCCATGAATCTTCAAAAAAGCTCTGAAGCTCAGACCAAGTCCTTGTGGCAACAACGCACACATAATGGATCCCACACTTGAACCAGCAATTATCCTAGGCAAGAGTTTATGTTCTACAAGTGTTTTAACTACACCCACATGAGAAGCTCCAAGAGAAGCACCCCCACTTAACAGCAAAGCTGTCCTCCCAAATGCATGCCTAGTTTCATGCATGAAAGCAAGCTTTTCTTCCAATGATAGCTCCTCTGAATCAGAATCACAGACCATTCTCAATTGAGTCGTCACTTCGTCAATGTATTCCTTGATTAATTTGGGCACCTGAAGCCTACCCTTGTGTAGTTCAGGATTACACATATTACCCAAATTTCTAACAAGATGCGCACACATACAGAATATTATATCTCTAAGAGATCCCTCTTGCCGACGGTGACGGAGCTCTTGAAGCTTGTTCCTCACCAATTCCACATCATAAAGGTCTGATTCATTCATTTTTGTTGTCTCTTTATCAAGCATCTTAGCTGCATGAGCCCATTCCTCGTAGGTCAAAGCAGATCTCATCATGTTTCTCCAAAACTTTCTCCTATATGCCATTTCAGCCCTTACTTTCACATTTGTATATCGTTTCAACAAGAAAGCAATAATTGTCATCATTGCCAGTATCCCCTGGGGATTCCTGGGATGCAACCATGATATAAAGGATGCCAATCCCCCCCTAAGCCTATAGAAGAGATCTAACAACACACGAAATATATGGTGCTTAAAATGTGACACGGACTTACAAAATAGAACCCTGAAAGCAATTGATCTACCAAGAATGTCTGAAGGACCAATTGGAAAACGGTCAACCCTAGCCTCATTACTAATATGATCCATTCTTCCCTGATCAAAAGAAAAACAATATCCTTCTCACAAAACAAAACTAAAAACTACCAACGTATTAATAATATACAATAAACTCAGTCTAATAAGAGTTGTATCTTCGATGTTAGAATCAAATAGTACACAACGTGAAAAGGGCAAGGCTGATGAAAAAATTACAAAGAAAATAATCTTCACTGGGATCTCACACAAAATAATAAAAGTGTGTGTTTGTCCTGTGTTTAACTCATGAAACTCATATAATCCCTAACTTGAACCAAATTTAAAGAAAAGGAAACGAAATAGAAAAGACTATGCAAGAGAACAGTACTGCATGTCGTTGTTTTTCTTCCAACTCCGAGAAGCCTAAGAACCAGAATCACAACACTAAATCAGACACCCAAAACCTTTGGAATAAAAAAGATGGAATTTTTAATCAACCAAGAAACCAAATCTTTGATCTCTAGAACAAATCTTTGTGAAGAGGCAAAAGGGTAAGAATTTATTGGTCTTATAATTAAGAATGGATGAAAGTGAGAGAAGGGTGGCATTGGAATCTGGGAAGAGGGGATAAGATACCCATACGGTGACGGGGAGCCTCGTCACGAAAATTATGACGTGGAATGAAGCACATCCAGATTTATGGTTCGTTAGAGAATTGACTCAGATTATAAAGGGAAAAAGAAAACCTAAAAATATGATTTTGGTTTGTTTATAAGATACCACTTGAAGCGTTGGAACTTTCTAATTGGATAATAACGTGATCCAATTATAGTTTGCACCAGCATGGGGTACAACATCAGACAAACGACAAAAACATGTTCTTCTCTTCCTTCCAAAAATAAGAAAGCACCAGGAAACGGGATTTGTATTATACAATTTTTTAAAATATCACAAAATTTTTGGTATTTTTATTTTGAAATCAGTGTTTTTTAGTGTATAATATACTTTTTTTTTACGTATGCAATTTTCACTCCACTCACTGCAGTTTGTTGGCATACTCGCTCAATTCATCCAATCCATTGATTTTTCTTTTTCTTACCAAAATCTAAGAATATATTTTGCTTTTGTTGCCTTCATCAGATAATAGAAAAAATATTTAATTAATATCTTTATATATTATAATATACGATTGTTCATTAAGACTATAGCCTATAAATAGGGAGGGATCATGTTTTTCTTCTAGTTTTGGTTTGTTTCTAAATTTTATTAATTTTTCGGATTATTTCAATTGTTTTAGTTTAAGATTTAATTGAGAATATTTAACTAAAAATATTTTTTTAGTTTATCATTTAGTTTAGAATGTGTGTGCAATATGTATGTATCACTTAATCTCTTTAATTTCAATAATGTTATCATCTATCCTAACTACATTCTTTTTGTTTTCTTATTTTTTTCATAAGTTTAATTTTGATGCTTTGAATTACTGATTGATTAGAAACTAGAAGAAAAACATTACCTTTAATATTATAGTTATTATTTAATGCATTCTTGTAGGTAGATAATGTTTTGTAAATTAACAATTTTGAAAAGATAATAATATTTTTGTAAGTATTGTGAACTAATTAATTATAATAAAAAATAAGTTTATCTGCTTTTGTTCTGAATTTCTTAAAAAGTTAATTTTCTTCCTTAACCACTTCTTCTTCTTAACTCTAGTTTCCTTGTTTTTCTACAATCTTTATTAGAAAATGAATAAATCAAATACTTTTTTTATCTTTTTTTTTTTTCATTTAAAATAATGTTATTTTCTTTTCTTCAATTTTTAGTTTCTTCGTATCGTTGTTGAAAGATATCGATAGAGTCTGTCGTCTATTTTTTACATTCCTTTATTTTTTATTTTTTTCTTTTTTATTCTTTATTTGACATAATAAAATGTTGATTATCATGTATTTGCATTTTGAATGTAATTTAGTTTTTTTTTTAAACTTTATCCATTTTTTTTAATTATTTCAATTTTTTCAATTTAAAATTTAATGAGAATATCCTTTTTAATTTTCTTTTTGTGTGCAGTGTGGTGTACAAACATGTATCCTGAGAAACTTGAATGTGGTATCATGTTAAGTAAGTAATGTTGTCACTCATAATTAATGACTGCTTATAATTAATTAATGTAATTAATTTTTTTATATATATTTTGTCAAATGTAAGACTATCCACCTAAATTTAAGGCACTTAAACATTTTTTACATGAAGCTCTAATAGTGTTCTCTTAAAGTGCATTTTGTTGTGTTTTTCATTAATAAAACTTGATAAAAGTGTGTATTAGTTATGTGTGTTACAGAGGTGGTACAATTTTTTATTGTACCTTAATCATAGTGATGTTTGAAAATTTTAATTAGAGAAAAAAAAAAAAACATGTCAGGTATTATTTTCAAGTTTTTTCCTTTGATTATATTTTAGGATTTTGTTTTGATTTGATTAGTTGTTGGTTTGGAATTGAAAGTATGTTGGGGTGTGGATACAGTATCTTAGTCGAGTCTAGTTGAAGTATATAAGCACTAAGAATGCTTGGTTCTGCTTTTGTACTTTTGTTATGCTTTTTAAATTTAGAGTTAATTGAAATTTTAATTCTTCATATGTTTAAGTATTTTTAATTATTTTATTATTATTGTTCAATTAAGTTTCTGTAGTTAATTTGTCTGTTAATTATATGATATCATTGTTATTTTTTTAATAGGTGAGATTGTATATTTAATATAAAATAGAATTATAGAATTACAAAATGTGTTTTGTGGGACACACTCTCAAAGTAATGCTCTATAAAAATTTTCAACGTTTTTCGTTCTGAATTTTTCAAAGAGTTCTATCATCTATCATCTTTATTAAAAATTTGGATAAATTGAACACTGTTTTTCAATTTATGATAATGTTATTTGCTTTTCTTCAAATTTCAGTTTTTTTTTTTCATTTAGTTGAAAGATACCAGTAGAGTCTGTAGTCCAACTTGCATGTAGAATGTCATTCTAGTTTGTTTTTTAAATTTTATCTATTTTTTATAGATTATTTCAGTTTTGTTCACTTTAGGATTTAATGAGAATATTTTTTAATCTTTCTGTGTGCTGTGATATGTAAAGCATGTGCACTGAGAAACTTAATGGTAGTATCTTGTTAAATGTAATAGCACTTGTCATGTGTATTGTGAGTTCCATCACCATCCACTCATAATTAATGTAATTAAATTTTGTCATATTACTTACTTAGATTTAATGTTACTTATTTTGTTATGTATCTTGTTAGATATAACACCACTTACTCAAACTTAATATAATTAAAATTCTACATTAAATTTTAAATCTAATTAAAGATTAAGAGTGTCTTGTTTAAAAGAATTCATTTTACAAAATATTATATACTTCCAAAACACTTATTTTAAAATATATTTCATATATTTTATAAATTTTATTTTGAAAATTATATTTTAAAAGTTATATTTTGAAAATTCTTCTATTTATAGAGTGAATAATGCATTGTGTGTATATTATCCGGAAATTTCCTTTTCAAAATTTAAGATAATGTTAATTAATTTATACTTAACTGAATTTTAAGTTCTTCATATATTTAAGTATTTTTAATTAAATTATTATTATTTTCAATTAAGTTTGTATAGTTAATTTTTCTATTAATTATATGATATCATTGTTAATTTTGTTCCACATATAAGATTATGTATCTAATATAAAGCAAAATTAAATGATAAATATAGCAAACATAAAATTAAATAATAAGATCTTAATTCAAGAATAATTATTTTTTAAAAAAATATTTGATGTATTAAAATATTTAATTAAAAATAATTAAATTTATGATAAATTTGAAACTTAATTAAATCAACTTAAAATCACTAATTAATTAAATTTAGAAAAATTTTGGTATTAAAAAAAATTACAAACTTTTAATAACTGTCCCAATTAAATGTATCTATTAACTGTTAACTGATCACTCATGCACAGTAATTGGAAAAGCAAAAATAAGTTTGACCGACATCCATCGTATAATTAAATTTTTAGAATCTAACGGTTGAAATTTCTTGAGTCACGTCAATAGGCTGTTAAATTGGGCATCCATAGTGCATGAAGACTACAACTGGGACACAGAAGATTATTGAAGGAAATTCAAGTGTTTTTCACTTCTCTATAAATAATGCTTTTGCTTACAGAATCTCTCAGAAGTTCATTTACTCGCTTCGTCGCCGCTTCTCTCTTATTAAGTATTCCTATTTTCCTTGTTTTTCTATTATTGATAAATAGATAGATTGAACTTTTTTTTTTTCAGTTTGCGACAATCTTCTTTGTTTCTTCTTTCATTTTCATTTTTTTGGCTTTGTGAAAAATAATAATGAAGTCTTCTCATATTTATCACGCGAAATACGGTTGCTCAACCAGTACATTTCTCATTCTCTTGCTCTCTTTTTTTTACTCTCTGTTTTATTTTGACACTCAATTTTATTTTTATTTGTTTTTAAATTTTGTCCGTATTTTGATAGATTGTTTCAATTTTTTTACTTTCCGATTTAAAGAGAATATTTCTTTTTAATCTTTTTTATGTGTAGTGTGGTGTATATGTGTGAGAATCTTTAAGTGTTGAGTCTGAACATTTTTTGTACAACCAAGTTTGACAGTGTTCTATTAAAGTACATTTTGGTACTTTTTTTTATACGTGTTTTCTTACGGTGCGTTTTGTTGATGTGTTAGTCAAAAGTAGAATGTTAGTTATGTAATATGCTTAATAAAATTTGATAAAGGTGTGTATTGATTATGTGCATTATCAAGGTGATATCTTTTTTTTACGCTAATCATGAAGCTGATGTTTCAATTTTAATATTATTTTTAAGTTTTTACCTTTAATTATATTTCATTAAGCTTCAGAGGAGGAAGAGGATAAACGTAATACATCTATTATTCCATTTCGTGAAGCTTTAAAAGAGAAAGATGATATTGTACTGTTTCACGAAATTGTGTTGCCGATACCCATTGCACTGTCTCCTACTGTGATGAAAACAGTTGTAAGTTTTTCCTTAGTTTTGTAATAAAATGTATAGATTATCAATATTCAAATAAGAGTTATTAATATGCATAAGTTTTTATTTGGACTATATTAGTAATATGTTCCATCTAGGATGGTGATAGGAACCAAGGTATCAAACAAGGGAAGTAGCTAAAATCTTATACCAATTTGTATCACTGTATAATAGAATTGGAGAAATCCAATGGAGAAACAGCAGATAGAGATATCTCTACAAATATGAAACAGTCATCAAGTAAAACCACTTATATCTTTTAAAACTTTTTTTTCAAAAATATGTATAACTAATGCAAGATGCTTACCATTGTATTGAACTTTTAAATTTAATTTGCTTTAGTTTAAGCATAAGATTCTTCCTTCTTTGTATTGGTGTAAAGGTGGAAGAGCATGATCAGGGTTGATACCGCACATAATGAGGACCTAGAAGATATTTGGAAGGAGATGTCAATGGCATCGGAGTGTTCCAAAGTATATTACTATATGCAATTCACACAGTTCTGCTCTAATATTTATTTTATTTGTATGTGACTGGTAGAATTTGGCTTTCAATTTGGCAAGTACTTTTTGAGATTATCTGATTTTCATATTCAGGATTGTATCTTAGTTCAAAACAATGTGTGGTTATGCGAATTGAATGAGTTTTCTTTTAGTCTTTACTTTTGTGTAGTTTCATGCATTGTTCAATTTTGTGAAGGGCGATAAGCAATTCAATTATCTTACTTCCGTTGAATCAACTGATTAATAAAATAAAATGTTTGTCTTTCTTGCATGACTGTTGCATGAAGACATGTTTGTATAAGCTTTTATAGGAAAAATAAAAAAATCTTATCAATTAAAATAATTAATTTGTAATTCAATTTACAAAAATTCTCGTGTTAACTAATAATGTGGTTTATTTTTATTTTTTTCAACTCAAAATCTATACTAAAATCTCAGTTGAAAAAGACAATACATCAGATAAATCTAAACGAAATGGATTTGGATGGATTTTCAATTTTGTGGATTAGTTTCATTTATTTTTTACTTTTTTAATCGGTTAAGTTTTGAATACAGGCACAAGTATTGTTATACTTACTTTTTTATTGGTTTATATCTCATATATATTGAATAAAAATTTAGATATGTATTTTGAAAACTTGTTATTTATTTAATGTAATGAAATATATTATTTTTAATGAAAATGATGTATATTTTTATATTATATATTTATATTTTTAAATACGTAAATACAAAATTTACTATTTGGTGTTGTGTCCATGAAATCGAGATTACTGTGCATAGCATATATTTACTTCCAAATAATAAAGATATGAACCAGGAAATTCTGTCTATTCATTGGAGTTGTAATCTGTTAATGATTTTAGTTAAAAAAGTAATTTATGTAAATAGTTATATTCAGTATTATATTTTCTATTTTTTAATAAAATATTATATTGTGTTGTATTTATCGTCAAACTTATATATATATTTTTTTTTTACTTTTTAAATAAAATATCTGTCCTTTATCTTTTATAATATGAAATTATTATTTGAAAAGTTATAAATTATTTGCAATTAAATAAATTTATCAGTACTTTTTAATATTGATTTGTGAACTAAATGTTAGTTATTAAAATTTGTTGGTAGAACGTAGAACAGACATGCATTGATGGAACATTACATAAACAATGACCTACCGAAATGTAATATGGGAAAGTCAATGTTATCCCTTACTGTTTAAAAAGTTAATTAAAAGTATTTAAATTTATGATAATTTAAAATTTAGTTAAGTCAAATAAAATTATTATTTAATTAGATTGAGAGAAATTATGTATTAAGAAAAATTACAACCTCATCACTGTGATCAATTAAGTGCATATATTCACTAATCACGCATGCATGGTGATTGCAAAAGTAAATTTGACTGATACCCCAAGTTTGACTGATACCCATCAAACACTTAAAATTTTAGGTACGAATTGAATCAAACGGTTAAAGTTTTTTCTGTCATCTTATTCACCTTATTCAGATATTAGCTGCCTAGTAATTTTGCATCCCAAGACTGTCACAGAGGATCATTGAATCAATTAATTATAATAAATAAATAAACTCTCATTGCATTACTCACTCTTTAAATTTTTCAATTTTTTCTCTTTGAACTGAAAACTCATTTTCTCTATGCACCACTTCTTCGTAACCCTCATTTTCTTATTTTTTCTTTTTGTTTTTATTTTTTTTATAAATTGTACACTTTTCTTTTTTATATTTCTCTATCTCAATTTGTGATAATTTTATTTGTTTCTGACTCAATTTTCAGTTTTTTCCTTTTTAATCTTTTTGTGTGTGGTATAGTGTACCTGTAATAAGAAACTTAAATGTTTAATCAGAACATTCTTTTGTAAGACGAACTATTGATAGTGTTCTGATAAAGTGCATTTTTTTGTGTTTTTAATTAGAATTAGAATTTTAGCCATGTAATATGTTTAATAAAATTCAATAAAGATATGTATGTGAAATTTATTTATTTTTCTTAAATTTATATATCAAACTGAAATTGTTATTATTATAACAATGATTATTAAATTTATAAAAATATGTATGTGAAAAAAAGTCTTGTAGGTATATAAAGATATATAGTGCATTAATTGTGGTTTTGGGAAATGGTGGATAGAAAAAGAAAGTCTAGGTGTAGGTGAATCAACAAAAGAAACAGGGCACTTAGAGAAAATTCAGAAATTCAGAAGCCTTGTCCATGAAACTAAAGCAAAAATCAAAATAACAGAAAATGCTGGTGCACCAGTTGAATTAGGTTCTCATAGTCCAATAATTTTATTTTATTTTTTATTACTTATTTTTATATTTTTAATAAATTAAAAATAAATTTAATTCAAATATTGATATTATAATTTATTATAACTTGTTCTAATTTATTTCAAAATTTAATGAAAAAGACATTATATTTTTTAAAATATTATTACACATCTTAAATTTAATTTTAATTTGTACGAGAGAGGAAGATAAATAAAAAGATATATAAAAAATTCATTTATTTTTCTTAAATTTATATGAAACTAAAGTTTTGATTATTAGTTGATTTCAAATTAAAATAAAAAATAACATAAAAATGATTGAATTGAATTAATTCTTTTTGAAAAGATAATAAAAATATATGAATAAACTCATTTTCTCTCTTCATCTGTTCTTCTACATAACATTCGTTTCCTTGTCTTTCTACAATCTTTATTAAAAAATGGATAATTGAACACTTTCTTTTATCTTTCTTTTTCAATAATGTTATTTATTTTTAATCAATTTTTTGTTCCTTAATAGAGTTTGTAATCCAACTGTACTTTTTTTGTTTTATTGCGCTCTTTTTTTTCTATCTGTTTTTTTATTTGACATAATAAAATGTTTATTACCAAGTATTTGCATTTTCAATATCATTCTAGTTTGGTTTTTGTTATCGCACAAGACCGGTTGGCTCTGCTCCTTAGCGTACCGAATGCTCTGAAATTCACCGTCCCGGGAGGGGGGTCCTGCAGGCACTCCGACGCTCAAGTCAATTTAGGGTTAGAGTGTGCAGGAACAAAGATCAAAGTTTTGAGATACCTGACTTGAGATGATTGAGCCTGTATTTATAAGTGTAATAGTGGGCTTAATGGATTTGGGCCCATTCTCTTCTGCTATATGATTTCGTGGCAAACATTAATTACAGGATATTTAGTTACCATTTGTGCGTACCTGCAATATTCCTGTTTTTGGCACACCCCACGTGTTCACCACAAGATGGTTATTTAGGGCTATTGACTCGATGGTGGGTCCCGACCGAGGACATATTCCATTCGGCCCACAGTTGTCGGTCGGCCCATACTGGTCAGTCGGCCGTATAGTACATAGGCCCCCAGTCCTTGAGGGCACGAAAGTGCCCGAAAAGGATTAAAGATGACCCACCGATCAACCTTTCGTATTTGTCAGTGGGGCCGACCGAGAGTGATTGTAGTGTTGCATTCGCTCGTACTGTAGCTTCGCGCCTCTCGGGTTCCGTGCGTGAAGTGATGGGTGCGTGGATCTGAGCCGTTTGGGAGGAGATAAATCCGACGACGCAGGTGCGGCCACGTCACCCCAAGTGTTGGCTATAAATAGCCCTTGGGTCCCGGCATTCGCTGTCGTTTTCGTTTCTTAAGTCGAGTAGCTTCGCCAAGTCTTCGGTCGTCCATTGCCATCCTTTGAGGTAACCATTGCTTCCTACTCTTTGCATTCTTATTCCGTTTCTGGTTCTTCGAGTAGTCGGTCTTCCTCGAATTCTGTAGGAACGTAGCCGAGCAGGGGGTCGGCCGTATTGGGGAATCGCTGGGTAGTACCTCTGATGAAGGTAGCTCTTCTACTGGTAGAGATGAGGGGGGAAGGGTAGAGGAACCTATGGTAGAGAATAGGGGGTAGAGTGTCAGGCCTCCAGTAAATACGTGGAAGATGCTAATGAAGTTAGCCCTTCCAACGATGACTGGGTGGTTTAGGATGTCCGGACGGCGTATTCCAAATACCTCACCACTGCCGCTCTTAGGGACTTAGTTGATGTCCAGGACATTGTAGAGTCGTCCGTCCCAGACCATGCCTTTTCTCTACGTAGATGCCTGACTACCGACCGGGTATTTGACGATCGGGGCTCCTACCCTGCAGACTTCTTTTTCATGTATGCACGGGTGATGAAAGATTCTTGCCTTGTCATCCCGTTTGATGATTTTTGCACGGACGTCCTCCGTTACCTAAATGTCACTCCCACCCAGTTGCACCCTAAAGGCTGGGCGTACATTAGGGCGTTTCAGTTTGTCTGCGCTGCCCTAGGCCTTACTCCTACTATTCCCTTATTCTTTACCCATTACCAGAGCCGGCCGAGAAAGAAGGTGGGTTGGTTGTCCC
>Ga0209489_108261_pt1 | contig 14455 bp, 15 predicted proteins | sample SiratrowhiteBW_FD_187527 | JGI IMG/M metagenome (GOLD analysis project Ga0209489, IMG submission 187527) | Root nodule microbial communities of legume samples collected from California, USA - Siratro white BW (SPAdes) (version 2) | ecosystem: Host-associated > Plants > Roots > Nodule | place... | reverse complement strand
GGGGGGGTTCTGCAGGCACTCCGACGCTCAAGTCAGTATTAGGCCGAATAAGGGTAGAATATCTTGGGATGAAGTAACCATACCTGATTTCATGGGTCCACCTTGCTTTTTATAGTGTTTGATTAGGCCTTAAGCAGGTGGGCTTAGGGCCTATCGCGTCTCCCTAATTGGTAAATGCCACGTGTCTTGGCCTGTTGTGCGCTAGCCATCATTGCAAATTTCGTATCCGAGTAGTTTTCGGTCGGTCAGATACTTATCGGTCGGCCTACTCATGTTGCAATTATGGCTTGAGGTGCTTAGCTACCCTTATAGTACATAGGCCTACCAAGTCCTTGAGGAAAAACGGTGACCGATAAGGACTTAGATATGTTCGTTCGGTCTAGGAAGGACGTCTTCACAGGAGAGGGTGCCAGGTTAGATCTTGCTTCTGGCTCAGGCAAATTCGGTCGACCTGGGGAGTGTGTTTGCCCACGAGTGCTAGATCAGACTTTTGCTTCCAGCCTAGGTATATTCGTTCGGTCCTATGGAGGGCGTCTTCACAGGAATGAATGTCAGGCTAGGTTTTGGCGCCTTTTCCGAAAGTGTGTCATGACGTGACTACTAAGTCATTGTGAGCCCTGGATTTGCTTTAAATCGGACGGTTCCTGTTCTGCGACGGTTGGACTTCCGTGTTTATAAATAAAGCTCGCGGTGACTCTTTGAAGCCACTACTTTCTAATACTCGGCTTTCTATCGTCCACCTAACTACTTCTCGGCTTCTCTTTCAAGGTAAAATGGTTTCTTTTTCAGTCGGTTCTTATTCGTCTTCAGAGCACTCGGGATCTTCTAGTGGATCTGAGCGGCCTTTGCGGCGGGGCGTTGAAAAGGAAGAGAGAAGACATTACGATCAGCAAAGGGCAAAGACGCGTGAGAGAATCCCCAGGGGCCGAGGCAATGGGCGACCGAGACGTGAGCAATCCCGAGAACGGAGTCCGAGATGTAAACACATCGTACAACGCACTACTAGGTCGGCCATCGCTGAACAAACTGGGAGCGATTGTTTCCACGCCCTATCTAGCTATGAAGTTCCCGACCGACCAAGGAGGCATAGCCACTATCCATGCGGATCAACGAACGGCTAGGGAGTGTTACGTGGCCAGTCTAAAGTTGACGCCAACAACCACATCAGCCACAAGAGATGTAAGCCAAAGAATGGTTGCAATGACGGATCTAAACCCTCGTATTAATGACGAGGTGAGAATGGAACCAAGGGACGCTGTGGAAGAATGACAACTGGGGAATGAAGGCCAGAACACACAGTTGGGAGGAATCTTAAATGAAGAGGAGAAGGACGGTCGATGACATGCCAGGAATCGACCCACGCATAATGACGCACAAGCTCTCAGTCTGTAAGGAAGCAAAACCAGTCGCTCAGAAGAAAAGAAGGCTAGGGGAAGAGAAGAAGAAGGTCGCCATGGAAGAGGTGCAGAAGTTACTTAACGCCGGCTTCATACGAGAAATTCAATACACTACGTGGCTAGCCAACATAGTCCTTGTCAAGAAGAGTAATGGCAAGTGGAGAATGTGCACAGACTACACGGATCTCAATAAGGCATGTCCTAAAGATGCTTATCCGCTACCAAGTATCGACCGACTAGTGGACGGAGCGGCCGGTCACCGAATGCTCAGTTTCTTAGACGCCTTTTCAGGATATAACCAGATACCCATGTACGACCGAGATGTAGACAAAACGGCATTCATCCCGGAGTCCGCCAACTTTTGTTATCAGGTAATGCCGTTCGGACTGAAGAATGCAAGGGCAACCTATCAAAGGTTGATGGATCGAATATTCGAAAAACAGATCGGTCGAAATATGGAAGTATACGTAGACGACATGGTGGTCAAATCCGGGACATTTGATCAACATCTCAACGACTTGACTGAGATCTTCGAGCAATTGCGCCTCTACAGGATGAAGTTAAACCCGGCCAAGTGTGTGTTCGGGGTGGAAGGAGGGAAGTTCCTGGGATTCATGCTCACTAATCGAGAGATAGAGGCCAACCCTGAAAAATGCGAAGTGATATCCTCTATGAGAAGCCCTACCAACCTAAAAGAAACCCAAAGGCTGGTAGGAAGGCTGACGTCCTTGTCTCGCTTTCTCCCCAGGTTGACCGAGAAGATCTGACCCATCCTCAAGGTCCTCAGGAAGGCTGACAGGTTTAAATGGGACAGCGAGTGTGAGGAAGCTTTCAACGAGATAAAAACAGCCGTGTCCACCACACCCATTCTTGAGAAACCCAAAACAGGAAGCCGTTTGCTGCTTTATCTTTCTGTCTCAGAAGATGCCGTCAGTTCAGCTTTAGTCCAAGGGGAAGGGTCAAAACCCTATACTTTACCGGTCGAGCCTTGCGCGATGCGGAAATCAGGTACCAAGTAATAGAAAAAGCAACATTGGCATTGGTGTACGCAGCGAGAAGATTAAGGCCATACTTCCAGGGACATCCAATAACCGTAAAAACCGACTACCCGGTGGGAAAAGTCTTTCGGAAGCCTGAATTAGCCGGCCGAATGATCGCATGGTCAGTTGAGCTGTCAGAGTTCGACCTATCATTCGAGCCACGAGGACCAATAAAGGCACAATGCTTAGCCGATTTTATCTCGGAACTGAAGGATCCTACCGAGGATCTTTCAGTCAAAGGTACGAAAGTTTGGAGGTTGTATGTAGATGGTTCATCAAACAAAAACGGTTGCGGAGCGGGAGTAGTTATAGAAAGCCCGAACGCGGTCAGACTCGAACAGTCGTTGCGTTTCGCTTTCAAGGCATCAAACAATCAGGCAGAATATGAAGCTCTCATTGTCGGGTTGTCATTAGCTGAGGATCTAGGAGTACAACACTTAATTTGCTCGACCGACTCACAGTTGACAGTCAGACAAGTAAACAGGAACTTCCAAGTGAAAGACGCCTTGCTGACTGCTTACTACCAGAAAGTGCTAACCATGTTAACTCGTTTCAGAACCGTCAAGGTAGAACACATCCTCAGAAGCGATAACTCACGCGCAGACGCCTTGTCAAAGTTGGCCTCGGGCAAAGGAAAAGGTCGGCACGACTCAGTAATACTACTTACTTTGACCTAACCATCGGTTTCTATTCTCGAAAGCACCAAGACGAATTGTGCGCATGAACAGCCGGCAATAATGACGGTCGACAATAATGCACCGACCGATGACTGGAGGATTCCCATCCAGCAAGCAGTTAAGAATTTGGTTGATGGAGAACAGGTACAAGACAAAACACTGATGAAAAAGGCCGCCCGATATGTGCTCATCGGGAACGATCTATACAAGAGGGGATTTTCAACACCCCTGCTGAAGTGCCTTGACCACGAGCAAGCCTCGTACGTCTTGAACGAACTTCACAATGGAGTATGTGGGATGCATTGCGGACAAAAAACCTTAGCCGCAAGAGTATTGAGAGCTGGCTATTACTGGCCAAGTGTCCGCGAAGACTGTGCCAAATATGTCAAGCGCTGCAAAGGTTGTCAAGAGAATGACCCTCTCATTCACCGGCCGTCAGTCGAGTTGCAATGTATCCAGTCACTTTGGCTGTTCGCCAAGTGGGGGATGGACATAGTCGGGCCTTTCCCGCCCGCATCTGGACAAAGAAAATTTCTGATTGTAGCCATTGACTACTTCAGCAAGTGGATTGAAGCTGAACCCTTGGCTAAAATTACAGCCGCCAATGTACAAAACTTCATGTGGAAAGTGGTTTGCAGGTTCGGGATACCGCACACGAGCATAACGGACAACGACCGACAATTCATTGACCGAAAATTGGAAACTTTTCTGAGAGAACTAGGTATCAAACATGTCACCACCTCGGTCGAACATCTGCAAACAAACGGTCAGGCAAAGGCTGCTAACAAGGTAATACTTGGTCAGCTTAAAAGAAGGCTTGGTGCAGCAAAGGGGAAGTGGGCGGACGAGCTACTCGAAGTGCTCTGGGCGTACAGATGCACTCCCCAATCATCTACTGGAGAAACATCGTATAATCTAACCTATGGGACGGACGCCATGTTGCCGGTCGAAGTCGGCGAAACCACCCTTCACCGTCAACTTAACGACCTAAAACTCGATGAAGAATGCATGAAGATTGAGCTAGACTTGCTAGAAGAGCTGCGTGAGAAAGCCCGGTTACGAGAGGAAGTCGGTAAGCAACATGCCGCCCGACGGTACAAATCTAAAGTAAAACTGCGCACTTTCCAACCAAGAGACTTAGTTTGGCGTATGACGGGCGATGCCCGAAAAAATCCTGCCGAGGGAAAGTTCGCCCCAAATTGGGAGGGACCCTACCAGATACTTAGAAGCCTAGAGAACGGGGCATATCAGCTAGAACATCTGAACGGCGACCCCATCCCCAGAACATGGAATGCTAACCACTTGAAAATTTATTATAGTTAAGTCTTTGCATATGATGCACTCTTTCCTACCTACGGCCCCTTTTTCCCTAAGGAGGGTTTTTGGCCGAGGAGGTTTTAACGAGGCATCCTCTCTTCAATTAATGAAATCACTCTTTCTTCCCATTTATCTATGCAAAAACATGAACTCTCATGAAACCAACCATGTAATATATTTGTGGAACCGACCGCGTTTTTACTCTATAAGGCCAACCTGGCACCACGCTCAAAATTAACTGCGGAACCGACCGCGTACTCACGAAACCGGCCGTATAATAAACTGCGGAACCAACCGCATCCTCAAAAACCCAACCGCGAGCCGAGCACCTCAATCAAGATATCCATAATTGCAACATGAGTAAGCCGATTGCGTGACCGACCGTGCACTCGAATGAATTATGTGACTATTTTGCGAAACCGACCGTCTAACGTCGCCCTCGATCAGACAACCCCCCGAAATGAAGAGTTCGACCCATACCAAACCGGAAATATAACCATCCCCGGATCCCATCGAGAATCCCGTATGCGAAAAACTTTAATCAGATTTCATGATTCAAGATTATCACATGCCGAAATACAAACGGACGAGTACATTCAATACAACGCATTATGGACGGTAGATATTAGGTGAAAATTAAAATTAGTGCAAGTCGAAAAGAGGGAAAAACAATAAACAAAAGCTGACACGTAAATATTCCATATCAAAAGACCGAGAAGTTATAGGTCAATTATACAAAAAATAGTCAAATGGGTCGTTCACAGGCCACCAAAAAATCACATTCACGGACGGCTAAACATAAATAAGTCTAATCAATTACATTTACATCAGGTGTATCCGATGGTCGTCCCTCCACCGACTCCTTTTCGCCCTCCCGAGCTTCCTCTTCTTCATTGTCGGTCGCGTCGTTGTCATCCGGAATATCCGCCAACGGAAGCAGATCACCTTTGTAGAAATCTTTCCGGTTGTCGAACTTTCCCTCATCAACAGGAACCTTGTAGAAGAATGCCGCTTGTCTAACAACAAGGTCGAACCCCCTATCATGCTGCTCAATGACATGATCCTGGAGTTCGCTTAACTTCCTCTCTAAGTCAGCAATGCGACGGCTGTCTTCTTCACAGCCAGATTTGAGCAGGACCACCTTTCCTTCCAACTCTCCAACTTCCCGACGAAGCTCAGCAGCCCTATCATTGGCTTGCTCCTCCTTCTGTGAGGCGACCGAGCACCTCTCTCGCAGCATGCCAATCTCAGCATCGGCTTGTTCAAGCTTTTCCTCCAAGTCCTTGTTTCGATCGGCTAGGTTAATATTAGCTGACAGTGCAGATTTAAGCGACGAAGCCGAGTTCTCTAAGTCGGCCTTCAGCTTCTCTATATCCACACTATCCCTTCGCATAAGCTTGTCGCCCATAATCCGGCCGACCAATAAAACTCTCGCAGACAACTCAAGAAACGCGGTATAGAGATCCGAGGCCGACGTCTTGGCAGAGTATGGACCGGCCTCATAACTATCAATATCGACATTGACACGGTTAGACACCATCAAGTCGTATTTCAGAAAGTCCATAGCCACAACACGATCTCCGGAAGTGGCTGGAGGTCGAAGTCTAGTCGGGGAACGACGACTCGACCTATCCTTCTTGTGCTCCTTGTCCTTCTTCTTCTTATGCCGAGGACTTTCTCGGTCAGGAGCACTTCGCTTGTGAGTAGGAGGAGCGACCACAGTAATTGGTTCCACATCCTCCGGAACTACTTCAGCCCGTGGAAATGTATCCACGCGAGGTCGCTTGCCTTTGTTGACCGAAGACCGACCGGCCGGTTGACGTTGGGCTACCAACCCCTTCAGCAACAAATTACCACCAGGAGGAGCCATCGACAAAATAACGTCTGCAAAAGGTAAACAAGAGTCAGATGGAGAGGATAAGTACTCAGTCGGCAACAAAACCGCTTACCGACAACAGCGCCAGCGGGGTCGCTAGCCGAAGAACACTCGATGAGTCTCCGAGTGGATATTTGGCGGGGCAGTTACTCCAATTTCCCAATAGCAAGGAAGTCTTCGGCTGTGAAATCTGATCGTGGCCAGATTGTGAACCTGGTGGGTTTTTTCGTCCAGAGGAAACTTGGGCACACCCCTATCAAACACAAACCGATAACCACCCTCCCTAATGATTATTTTAAAAAAAGTTTCCTTAAAGTTTTTGTAGGAGAACGTATAGGGGTCAAGAAGACAGTTCTTATTTTAACTGACGAGTGATAACCAACCAACCTTCTTACCCGGCCGAGTACAGTAATGGTGGAGAAAGAGAGCAGGAGTCGCCGTCAAACCCAACCCTAGACACAACATCTGGAAACCCCGGATATAGGCCCAGCTGTTAGGATGGAGCTGGGTCGGAGCAACATTCAACGCCCTCAATACCCCGGTACTGAACTCGTCCAGGGGAAGCCGGAGACGGGAGTCTTTAATTACTTTAGCGTACAAAAAGAAAAAATCAACAGGAGAAGATCCCCGACCGAAAAATTCACGGTCGGAGTGATGACATTTACGTGCACTAAAGGCATTATCAGGAAGAGAGGCACCGAGAATATCTACCCTATCTACGAAAGACTCAATGGAAGAGGGAGTAGTGTATAATGACGCCGCCTTCACTACCTCGGAATCCAACCAGTTGACCTCGAAAGGGGACAACTCCGAACCCCTCTCAGACTCCTCCCGACTGGCCGACCCCGTGCTTAAGCCATCGTGGGAAGGCGCACTAACCCCCCTCTCGACGCCATCCATACCAACTGACACGAATCCTGAAGCTTGAGAAGATACCGCACCCGAGGATCTACTGGTCGTCTCTGCCCCACCTTCATCAACGCCCTGCCGCAAAGGCCGCTCAGATCCACTCGAAGATCCCGAGTGCTCCGAAGACGAATAAGAACCGACTGAAAAAGAAACCATTTTACCTTGCAAGAGAAGCCGAGAAGTAGTTAGGTGGACGATAGAAAGCCGAGTATTAGAAAGCAGTGGCTTCAAAGAGTCACCGCGAGCTTTATTTATAAACACGGAAGTCCAATCGTCGCAGAACAGGAACCGTCCGATTTAAAGCAAATCCAGGGCCCACAATGACTCAGTAGTCACGTCATGACACACTTTCCGAAAAGGCGCCAAAACCTAGCCTGACATCCATTCCTGTGAAGACGCCCTCCATAGGACCGAACGAATATACTTAGGCTGGAAGCAAAAGTCTGATCTAGCACTCGTGGGCAAACACACTCCCCAGGTCGACCGAATTTGCCTGAGCCAGAAGCAAGATCTAACCTGGCACCCTCTCCTGTGAAGACGTCCTTCCTAGACCGAACGAACATATCCAAGTCCTTATCGGTCACCGTTTTCCCTCAAGGACTTGGGGGGCCTATGTACTATAAGGGTAGCTAAGCACCTCAAGCCATAATTACAACATGAGTAGGCCGACTGATAAGTATCTGACCGACTGAAAACTACTCGGATACGAAATTTGCAATGATGGCTAGCGCACAACAGGCCAAGACACGTGGCATTTACCAATTAGGGAGACACGATGGGCCCTAAGCCCACCTGCTTAAGGCCCAATCAAACATTATAAAAAGCAAGGTGGACCCATGAAATCAGGTATGGTTACTTCATCCCAAGATATTCTACCCTTATTCGGCCTAATACTGACTTGAGCGTCGGAGTGCCTGCAAGATCCCCCCGGGACTGTGTTTCGACAGAACAAGAGGGAATTGGACGCCATCGTCTCGAAGAACAGGAAGGAGACGCTGTTGCTTGTGGGAGCCGACCGATCTCATGCAAGAACATGTTCAAAACTTAAAAAAAAAGAAGAGTTGAACTTTTTGTTGAATCACAAAAAGAGTATGAATAAATTTATAAAAATAAATAAAAAAATGAATTAGAAAATACATGTGAGTCTTTTTTGAATGAAAAGTATTTAAAACATGATAATTTATTAGATTGATGACTTAGATTTATTTTCAGAATTAGATATCTTCAAGGAGATTATAAGATTGGAAAATGATAAATCAATTGACATTCTTAATTATATAAAAAGAATAAATTCTTTCCAAATACATATATAGAATAATGTTGACAATTCTAGTATAAGTTGTTTCCAGCAGAAGTTTTTCAAAACTTAAACTAATAAAATATTATTTAAGATCAATAATGTCTCAATAAAAATTAAACAAATTAACTTTATTATCTATTAAAAATATTTTTTAAATAAAATTAATTATGATAATTTAATAGATAATTTTATATCACAAAAAAAACTTAAAAAATAAATTTTAGATAAAAATATCATAATTTTAATTATTTTATTAATTTAAAAAGGTCTTAATTTCTTTTATTACTTTTATGTCTCTTAAACCTTCAGCCGGCAGTGCATGCTACCAAATCACAACCAGAACAAATCCACCACTACAAACCCTAACCAACTACATACAGCACCACCAGTACAGAAACAGACAAACTCCCTTCAACTAGAAAAACAGATAACCTGCGAAAATATCCAGACCCACATCGAAGAGATAACAAAACGTACCACGCTGGGGAAGTGCATCTAATAGCAAAGAAAAGAGGGAACCAAATCCATCAAATCATGAAGGAGAGATCCACAATTAATTAAAATAATATTAACTTTTGCAAAGTAGACAATCATCAAGTTGTCAAGTGGACCTAGGAAATTTTGGAGTTATCATTAAAGGGATAATCTTTTCTTATAAAAATAGCTTAAAAATGGTAATTATTTTTTGGTTGAGCAGGTTACGAACTCTGGAACAGTACAAACTGGAGGGAGATTGATAGAATTCAGTTGCAGAATGGAGAAAGTGGTGTGTGTCACCGGCGGCAGCGGCGCCATCGGTTCATGGCTCGTCCACCTCCTTCTAGACCGCGGCTACACCGTTCACGCCACCGTCCAAAATCTCAGTTAATACATTCCACACTCTCATTTATTCATTCATTTCATCCCAAAACTTACACAGTACAGCACAACTTTTCTAACAGATGAAGAGGCCGAGACGAAGCATCTAGAAGCCTTGGATGGAGCGCCGGCGCGCCTCCGCCTCTTCCAGATGGAGCTTCTCCACTACGACTCCGTCCTTGCCGCCGTGCACGGCTGCGCCGGCGTGTTCCACGTCGCCTCTCCCTGCACTGTTGAACAAGTCAAGGACCCCCAGGTCTTGTTCCCTCTAGCTCCTCGCAAATTTTCAATCTTTTCGGTTTTTGCATGACCCCATTTGGTCTTAATGCAGAAGGAGCTTCTGGACCCGGCGATAAAGGGAACCTTGAACGTGCTAACGGCGGCGAAAGAAGCAGGAGTGCGTCGCGTGGTGGTCACGTCCTCCGCCTCCGCGATTGTTCCGAGCCCCAATTGGCCCGGTGATGTTCCGAAGAGGGAGAACTGCTGGACTGACATTGAATTTTGCAAGCAAAACGGGGTTAGAAAGAGTTTTCATTTCTTTCATTTTCTGTTTCTGTTTCTTACGTGTTTTGTGTGTGTCACAGTTGTGGTACCCATTGTCGAAGACTTTGGCCGAGAAAGCAGCTTGGGATTTTGCGAAGGAGACTGGGTTGGATGTTGTTGTAGTGAATCCTGGCAATGTGGTGGGTCCGGTTTTTGGACCGAGGCTTAATGGAAGCATGATCATGTTTCTGCGCCTTCTTCAAGGTAGAGACTACTGGCTAATCAGTTGGATTTTGCAAACATTTCGTTCTGATCTTGCTGTAGGAGTGTCCTTGAACATTGGGAATGTGAACTGGAGAAGTGCTAAAAGGATAAATGATATGTATCTTTGATTAGTACAGCACTGTTACCAAAGTAGATTGCATGGTATTTAACTGTGTGAAAAGGGATTTGATGAGAGATACCTTGTTAGGGATCTTGTGATGACCAATGTATAACTTTATAATGACCTTCGTGACTTGTTTGATTATGCTGTATTTGCCCTCTACAAAGTGTTAATCATTGTTGACCCGAATACTAATATCAAACTAACCAATCTATAATTTTTTAGGGGAGTTACTGAGAATTTGTGATATTTTGTATTTTGTGTTGCAGGTTGTGATGATACATATGAGAACTTTTTTATGGGATCGGTCCACTTTAAGGATGTAGCATTGGCGCATATTTTGGTGTATGAGAACAAATCTGCAGTTGGTAGGCATTTGTGTCTAGAAGCTATCTCTCACTATGGTGATTTTGTTGCCAAAGTTGCTGAACTTTATCCAGAGTACAATGTGCCTAAGTAAGTAAGCCACACTTGATAGATGAATATTCAATGCAATGCAATCATCTTTTGGTCGGTAATTCAGGAATTAGATATATATATATATATATATATTGCTTGATTCTTGAATGAGTGTTATTGAAGAAACTACTTCATCTTATTTGAACACAACAATTTGGTTCATGTGCACTGCAACGTTGGTTTTCACTTTTCAGTCATGCTCATACTAATGTAATGTATCTATATATCTTGTGGTTTCTTATAGTTATGAACTATTATGCATCCTACATGGCTTTTGCTGCAATACTGCATGTTGTAGTTAGTAACAGGCGAAAGGAGGAAGTGATTAGTTAATCTGAATAGTTCTTTTAGACTTGTTTGTATATTTTCTTCATGATCAAAATACAAGGTTAATATAATTCTTCAAGTGATACTTTAATGCATAACTTACTCGTACATGATGTACTTTGTCATTTTCCTTTAAAGGATGCAACGAGATACCCAACCAGGATTGTTGAGAGTGAAGGATGGATCAAAGAAACTCATGGATTTGGGATTGCAATTCATTCCGATGGAGAATATTATTAAGGATGGTGTAGAGGATTTGAAGAGAAAAGGGTTCCTTTCATAGTTGCTGCTGCAATATGAGTGCTTATGCCACATGTTTCTGTATAATTTGTGACCTCAATGCCTTGTAAAATGTACTATATGTCTTGTTAATCTGACACTTTTCTATTAATAAGAAAAAGGAGAGATTGGGAATTGAATAGGAGTGGTTCTCACCTGATTTAGAACCTGTTTGTTTCTTTTCTGAAAATGAATATATATAATTTTGTGGTCAAAATATAAATAATTCATGATTCATTAACTATGTCAAAAGTAAAAAAAGATGGTAAATATTCTAATCATACAAAAATTACAAATTTTAAAATCAGTGTTTAAAAAATAATTTTTAAAATAGTGTTTTAAAAATATTATTAGTTATTAAAATGTTATTTATCAGATATGATTACAGAAAATTTCAGTTAATAAAAAGAATAAAAACTTATTTAAAAATCTTACCAAAGATAACCTTTATACAATTTTTAATTTCATTATTTAAAACACCCTTCATTTTTATTTTCATCTCTCCCTAAATCACCTTTAAATCACCTCAACAATTAACAAAATCTAGTATAGAAAATTTAAATATTAAAAATTTATTATGAATATGTAATTCAAAAAATATTAAGAAATGAAAATAAATTTATTTCATAAATTTAAATTCAATAATAAAACAAGCTTAAATTATTCTCACATTTAAAAGTTCTTTTTCTTATTATATTTAAGACCAGTTACAGAGCTACAGTCCTGTATCCTACGTTGTACTTGTACAACTTCGTTTCCTCTCTTTCCCGTTTCTACAATTCCTTATCGGATTCCAATCATGTCTGGAAATTACGATCATGATGGTGGCGGTTATGGGCGTAACGACGGCGGCGGTCGCGGTGGTCGTGGGGGAGGAGGATTTGGCGGGCGAGGTTTCGAACTCTCTCTAAATTTGCTTCCTTATCTTTTTTGAATCGTAAAAAGTCTTAATTTTGTGTTAATCGCGACAGGTGGGTATCAAGGCGGTGATCGTGGTGGGCGAGGTGGTGGTCGCGGCGGCGGAAGTGGTAGAGACGGTGACTGGCGTTGCCCTAACTCAAGGTTTGAGATTTTACCCTCCGATTTGCTTTTCTTATTTTGCCCCCTTTTTTATGGGGGATATTTTGTGTTTTCAGTAGTTGTAATCGAACTGTGAATATATAATACACCTAATGATTCTTACGTTTCTGTATTTGATTGGAAAATTGGTATAATTATATAGTTGTGGGAATTTGAACTTTGCGAGAAGGGTTGAATGTAACAAATGTGGTGCTCCTTCTCCTGCTGGTGGTAATGATCGTGGTGGCGGTGGTGGTTATAATAGAGGGGGATATGGCAACAGTCGTGGGGGTAGATCTGATAACTATGATGGAGGAAGAGGTAATGGCTATAACAGTGGTAGGGGAACTAACAATGTTGGTAGAAGTGGGGGAGGCAATAGAGGTGGTCAAGGCAGAGAAGATGGTGGATATGGTCAAGTTCCTGCACCCGCAGCCCAATCTTATGGTGGGGCCGGTGGAAACTATCCACCTGCAAGCTATACTGGTGGACCTGCATCTTATCCTTCACCTTATGGGAGTAATACTGGTGGTTATGGTGGCGGAGATGCACACAATGGTGGTAGGTCTGGGCAACCGGTTGGATATGATGGTGGTTACGGTGCTGGTAGTCAAGGTGGATTTGGTGGAGCTCCTGCTGAGCCCCCCGCTAAGGTGAAGCAATGTGATGAGAATTGTGGGGATTCCTGTGACAACTCTAGAATCTACATATCAAACTTACCTCCGGATGTGACTATTGAAGAATTGAGAGAACTTTTTGGAGGCATTGGACAAGTAATATTCTGATCTGTTGATTTTAGTACGAGCTCTATGAGAGAGTTATTTGTTCTGTGAGCAATGGTTTGCATGAAAATGCCTGTTTTCGAAGTAAATTAACGTATTATCCATCTTCTTACCGAGCATGCATGTGTATGTCAGCGAATTCTGCTTTATTTACACTGGAAATAGTTGAACCCCGTGGCTTCCTGAGCATAATTGTTAATTTTCCTTGTGAAGTGACAGAACATGCTATACATTCTATTTCCTACATTTATATGCATATCTCTGATTTTGCCGATTTGTTGAGCTTCATACTCTCATGTCTTTGTAACTGTTTAGGTTGGAAGAATAAAACAAAAGAGGGGTTACAAAGATCAGTGGCCTTGGAACATAAAGCTATACACTGATGAGAAAGGAAACAACAAGGGGGATGGTTGTCTAGTGTATGAAGACCCTTCCGCAGCTCATTCTGCTGGCGGATTTTACAATAGTATTTGATCTAACTGCTACTACTACTTTTGTGATACTGCAGTTTATCTTCTATCATAAAGAGACACTTACCATTAATCTTTCACCTCAGATTATGATTTAAGGGGTTACAAAATCGCTGTTACAATGGCAGAAAAGTCTGCACCAAAAGCTCCACCTGCATATAACCATGGGTAATCCATATTTCAATTCTTTATCATTTTTCACGCTGTGGCTGACTGTTTATTTTGCCAATGAAAATGACTGCTCTTGAATACTTAGTTATATTAGTGTCAACACGTAAATGCTTTATTTCTCTTTTAACGATGTCATAGTAGCAGTGGTTGGCAGCACCCTCTTCAACACCATGTTTAAGAATAATAATGATAATCAAATATGATATATTATTTTGTCTAAACTTGTCCAGTGATATATTTTCGGAAGGTATGCCCGTAATATAAAAAAAAATTGAGTAGTGGTAAAATGTGTCTTTTCATGCTGTTATTGTGTCAATGTTGCAATGTGTGTCCTTTACAGAAGTGTGGAGAAATTGCAGCTGCCACATTAATCCCATTTTTAAAAGCCCCAATTTGTCCATCTTGTGCTGTCTCATTTTGTTTTTAGTACTTTTTGATGATTTTTGTTAATTTCCTCCTCCCTTATGAATAATCTGGTGATTCATTAAACCCTAAACCTTGAAAAACCTGGTCAAATTCAGTCCTTTTACAACCATCCGCACCTCTGTACTTACATTCTGTTTTGTTGCTTTTGCGCATCTTCTTTCTCATTACGAGCTTCTCTTCTGCATTGCTCTGCCCATCTTTCTATCAGACTGTTATTTTTTTTTTTTTTTTTTTTTTTTT
>Ga0209489_108258_pt1 | contig 14459 bp, 4 predicted proteins | sample SiratrowhiteBW_FD_187527 | JGI IMG/M metagenome (GOLD analysis project Ga0209489, IMG submission 187527) | Root nodule microbial communities of legume samples collected from California, USA - Siratro white BW (SPAdes) (version 2) | ecosystem: Host-associated > Plants > Roots > Nodule | place: USA... | reverse complement strand
TAATAATATTAATAATAATTCTAATAATATTAATAAATATAATATCTAAAGCAATATTAATAATATAATATTAAAATTACTCTTATGAAAAAGTTTAATATTAATATTAAAATAATAATATTATTAATTATATATGTTAATAATATATATATATACCAATTTTAATAATATTATTTATTTTTATTAATAATAATAATGTTAATGTAATTAATAATAATAATTAGTAATAATATTAAAAATAATAATAATGTTAATAATATTAAAAATAATAATAATGTTAATAATAATAATTATTATAATTTTGATAAAATTAATTATTAATATTATCTACGAAAAAATTCGTAGGTAATTACATATGGATTTGAATCCGTATATAAAATTTTTATATAATAAATCCGTATATAAAATCCATAGGTAATTACATACAGATTTGGATCCGTATGTAATTACATACGAATTTGGATCAATAGATAATAAATCCGTATGTAATAAATCCGTATATAAAATTTGTATGTAAAATCCGTATGTAATAAATCCGTATATAAAATCTGTATGTAATGCTAAATTTATATAGGGATAAAAAATATATAAGTAATAATTTGTATGTAATAATTCATATTAAATCAATAATTTTTAGTAGTGAATTAAATTAAATATCTTATGATGTGATTGTGGAGAGTTTCCTCTTCAACTACCATATTCTCATATTATTATTTCCTTTTCTTGTCAAAAGTTACAAAATTTAATTTCATCCCATCTAAAATAAGAATTATTAGTATACTTATATGATTTGAACTTGATTCTTAATCTTTAAATATGTTGTCAAAAATTAAAAAGTTCAAGTATTAATTATATTCGTATCGAAATGAATGATTCAATACAAAATTAAAAAATATATATTCTTATCATCGAAATAAAAATTCTAATTAAAAAACTGTCTATATAAAGAAAATAAAAACTAATTTCTTTTAATATTTGTTTCACCAATTTATTAAATTTGTTTTATTAAAATAAAGATATATATTAGTCTTAAAGTTTTCAAATTGCATTTAACTAACTAAATCATCTAAAATTATAAAAATAAAAATTTACAAATTTACAATATATTCAAGTAGTTTTTTAAAAAAATCAAAAAATTAAAACCCAAATTCACAAATAAACATAATAAAATATTTTAAAAACTCAAAATTTTTAAAAACTACAAACATTGAAAAAAAAAAAACTAACCACTAAAATCGTGCTTGCACGATTTTACAATATTTAAAAGAAAATTAAAAAATATGTTTCTAATGAAAAAATAAACAAAAAAAAACCTTAAAAATGAATTATTAAACACGATTTAAAAAAACATACAATTTCTAAAAAAGAATTAAGAAAACATGTTATGAAACATGATTTTAACACAAATGAGGGAAATATATATTTAAAAACCAGAATTATACTTTGGAGTATCATTTCTTTCTTTTAAAGTTGTATTTTTTTAAAATAACTTGTCATCAATAATTTTTTTTTTTTAAATCTGTACATTTCCTTAACATCAAACCATTCATATGACATGGCATTAATTGAGAGGAAAGAGATGAAATCCCAAATGTGAATTCCTATTGGCAGCATTGTCAAAGCTGGCTCCGTTGTCCACGTGATTTGCCCATCTAATCTATTTGTCAGACTAGTTGGTGACTTGCTCTACATTAAAAAATTAAAAAGTATATATAATACAATTTAACTACTTAATTTAAATTTAAAATACTTATCATAATAAACTACCAATATATACAACGACAATTAAAGTTCACTACAATATAAAAGTGTAGAATACATCTATTAAAAAATATATATATACTTCAAAAATTTTAAAAATCATTAACTGGTTTGACGAATTTTAAATGACCCGGGTCATGATACTGCGTCAAATCTTTTTCCGGTTCGTCTACTCACTAGATCAGTGGAATTTTACAACAATCTAGATGTTTCCGTTACTAAAGAAATGGAATGACACAAAAAATAAATAAATTAATGAAATGGTTTTTTTATTTATAAAAATGAAACCACGTTACCATATTTATAACAACTCGCAGATCTTGTTTGACAACTCACACACACCTTGTTTGACAACCAAAGTCAGATTTGTTCATCATCAATCAAAAGTTTTTCTAAGATTCATCTAGCTTTAACGTCAGTACATGTTCAAACCCTGTTATTAAAAAAAAAAAAAAAAAAAAATTGGAAGATTAAGGTTATGGTTTGTATGACGGCTCTTAAAAAAGTTACAATCCCGAAAAAGTTCCCGTCATAAACGTTAAAATGCACATGATGTTGCAACTAGTTTAAAAAATTGTACTATATATGGATCACCACAATATTAGAATGGGATAAGAATAACGTACAAAAAATAAGCATCTTTGTACAGATGAGGTCTTTTATGTCTTAATAAATGAGGTAATAAAACTTTCGTTGTACAAATTTGTGATGTGTTCTTATCAGTGTTGAAGGTCTTTGGTGGTTACCAAAAGGAATGTAGATTCTAGAAACATGTGAAGTTAAAAAATTTTCCAATAAAGGTTAAAATTGTGTGACAAAATCTTGAACAAGGTGTGTGGAATATGACTACAAAAAATCTTTCGTTTGGGCATCAATTGTTATTTCATTTATAATTAAGTCAAGATCTTGAGGAATTTTTTTGAAGTTTAGGTGATGAATCATGAAGTAGGAATATATATATTAATGACCACATGGGTGAATCGTGGGAGTTAAAGAATTAGGAGTTGAATAAAAAAAATGGAATTTTATTATATGATATGAGGAACCATGTGTGACTCATGTGACTGGATTTGGTTCATGAAGTGTATAAAATAGATTTTATAGTGGTACGAGGGACTTCAAATCAGATCTCTTACGCCGGCTAAGTAACATGGGTGCGACTGGTGCCGCAACTACTCACAATTATGTCTAAAATTGCTTGGACTTTACATTTCCATAGTTGCACAGTTTCTACATATAATAAGAAATGGGAGGATATCTACTTATTTCCTTATTTTCAAATTGGTACATTTGGAGAGAGACAGAAAGACCAAATTTTCATCGTAATAAATATTATTTAATTTCATGATTTTTGAAATAACAGAATAAGACAATTTCATTGATAACACAATAGTACCCCTACTCTTGTATTTATTTCTGTTTATTACATTTGGTGATTGGAAAAAATGTTATGCTTTTTATCTTTTTTTCTTTTAGATTTATTTTTGAAATTCTTAGAACGTATTTAACTTATTTTGGTATTTTTAAAAAAAATCTAACATATATATTAAAAGTAAAACTTGAAAAGGTAGTTTAAAATGTACTTAAACGTCACCATCGTGATAGGATTTACTGTGAGTTAGAAAGTAGATACTGGATCAGATATAATTATTGACTTTAACCAATATTATCCTATAGGATTTAGGTTATAAAATTAACCTATTTGTAGGAAGAAAAAAATAGCTACTTCAACTTATTAGCCATTGATTATGGTAACAAGATGATGGATAACTTTATATATATTATTGTATATTTTATATCTACCAGAAAAAAATATTAATTTATAGTATATTATTGGGGTTAATTCTAATCTTTATGAAGATGAATTAGATTTTAATTCATTTTTTAATATATATATATTTTTCTTAATCCATTACTAAGACTTGTTTTCACAATAAAATTTATCACTTGAGTCACCAAATTTAGAGTGAACAATATTTTTAGATGTAGTAGTTGACCATAATTATAATGACATTTGATGTTAGAATATAAAAATTCTATGTATAAAATATTCATACCTTTCAACCTCAAGCGGGAGGTTTTTTCCTCTATATTATAACCACTGAAAATCAATGATGCATAATTTAATAAAATGTGAGAACGATCATAATCTAATAAAATGTAAGGCTTAGTCCTCTATGTGAAAAAAATCCTACATTATCTAAAGCATCAAGGTCAAGGATGCAAAATCAATAAACTCTCCTCTCATAACCCATTAAAACATTTTTCCAAGAAAAAAAATTTACAATGGAGTTCGAGAATGCCAAACAAACTTAAATATAATATCATATTGTATAAAATATTATTTATCAAATAATTTAAAAAATATATATATTACTAAAGCAAATTTAATTTCTCAAATCCTAACCAGTAAAAGGTTCATTTAGGCTAAACAGGGTTAGCGGGGTTCGATCTAATTAGGTAAGTATGATTGGATCTAAATTTTAGATTGAATCGGATTAGGTAAGTATGATTGGATATAATTTTTAGATTGATTCGGATTAGGTAAGCATTCTTTAAAAAATGGGAAGGAAATATACAGCTAGATAACTTTGTTATATTAATATAAAAATTTGAGTAAAAATAATATTTATATGTAAATGATATGAATAGTTATGAAATAGTTGTAGAAGGGTGGTGAATATACTAGTAGTTACTATCAAACCTAACGTGTACTATTATTATTGTATGAAGGTTAGGTACCTGCTACCCTCGTCAAAAACGTGTTTGAAGTTGAAAGGACGTCAATTGTTCACAGCATTGCTTTGAATACTTGTACTGGATGGAATAATGAATAACACAGTGACATAACGAAAAACAAATAACAAAAAAAAAAAACGTCAAATCTAGAATTTACTTTTAAACTAAAATACAAAAGATAAAATAACTGCGCAATCAAAATGTTAAAATTACATAATTTCTAAAATAAAAGACTAAACATTTATATTTTAGAACAAGTATCAACAAGTGTGAATTGAATAAAATAGAGGCAAAATTATATTTGATTTTGCAATACCGAATTTGTTAAAAAGATGTCTGACTTTATAATAATGCATCCCATGTATGATATATAAAATATACTAAAAGTAAAGTCTCTTGATTCAATAATTGAAAAGGTTGTCTTAAACAACTCCCAATTCATGTCCATAAAAGAATGAATCTAAGAAGCAATACAAGAATTTATCCACCTTGAATATCAAATCCACCCCTTTCCACATGCACACAAAAGGTGTCTTCTCACAAGTATTTTTTCACCTTTAAGGCTACAGAAAGAACGACTAAAGTAGGAGTAACATTAAAAAGGTCCTTTAATGCAGAAGCAGTTGTTTATTAATTTTTTTTTTACTTTTTGTTTCAATTTTGATGTGACATTGGTGCCAACGTGGACAAAAGAAGACAAAGAAGAAAAAGACAGAAACAGATAAACATTTAACACTTCAAATTGAATTTGTATACTTTGAAACATTATTAGGTAAACTTTTATTACATGACATGTAATTAATCATGCTTATTTTTGTTTCTATAAATAAAAACTTGTACACATTTTATATAGAAATTAATGGATATTATAATAGTAAGCGAAGACAGTGAACCACCCAATAATTGATCATATTTTTTCTCCTAAAAATAGGGAAAAGTTTAAATAAAAACGACTGGTGGACAGGGAAGTAGGTAGTTGGTAGGTGATGAAGTCAATAGATATATTCTAGTCCAACGTATCTCAGTGCATATTCAGTGTTCGAGGAAAAACACAAACACAGAGCAAGAGAGAGCAACCGACAATGTCAGGATCCTCGAGGCCTCAGTTTGTTCTGTTTGGTTCTTCAATCGTTCAATTTGGTTTCTATGGTGAAGGTTGGGCTGCTAATCTTGCTCACGTGTATGCTCGCAAGGTACTTTTTCTTCTTCTCATTCTATTTACAACTTATAGCCTCCGATTAGATGGAGAAATAGGTTCAGAAGAACTTGAAACAACTTAAATAGGGGTTGATTTCTTTGTCAGAAGAGTATCTGATGCATGTTTATGTGAGCTTTTATATCATGAAAACGACTATGCTAATTGGTTAGTCATTGTTGAGTTTTGCGTGTGCCTTGTTTTATAATGCCCAATAAAAGCATCTTTTACTGAAAGAAGAAAATCACTTTTACATGAACCTTCCTCATTTGAACAATCACAGGCTGATATACTTAATCGAGGATATGCTGGTTGGAATACAAGGCGTGCTGTGCAGGTTCTTGAAAAGCTTTTTCCCAAGGTATTCATCATCTCAGTGCTTGTATTCATTGTGCTTACAAAATTGCTTTCATATGTTAATGTTAAATGTACAATAATGAAGTTTTCAATCATGTGATTACTCTGATCCTTGCTAAGACTGTGTCAACTTGTTGAATTCAGGATGCCCGTGTACAACCTTCATTGGTCATTATCTACTTTGGTGGGAATGATTCTTCTTTTCCTGACCCAACAGGCTTCGGTACTCATGTGCCTCTCGAAGAATACATTGATAATATGAAGAAGATAATTAACCATCTCAAGGTATTTATTTTCTTTCTACCCTTTTCTTCTAATTCTTGTCACTGCAAAAGTTTGACCCGTTTTATTATTAATGATTGCAGAGCCTCTCAGATACTACTCGCATTATTGTACTCAGTGCTCCTCCCATCGATGATGTAGCACTTAACATACAATTTGCAAGAAGGTGCTTACTGCCATTCAATTTTTATTTTATTGTTATGAGTTCATGAAATTTCTAAGAATTTGACTAATTGTCGGAGTGAAACAGTAATGGGAAGCCATCGAGAACGAATGAAACTTGCCGAGTATATTCAGAGGCGTGTTTGGATTTGTGTCAGGATATGAATATTAAGTCCATTGATCTATGGACTACTCTTCAGAAAGTAGATAAATGGCAAGAGGCTTGTTTTATGTAAGTAGAGTCTCACGTGCTTCCCTTAATTGAAAATATTTAAATATGCATTTTCTTGTCTTGATACGTTGTTTTGGTTTTTAGTGATGGAATTCATTTATCACCTACGGGAAACAAGGTAGTGTTCAAAGAGATAATGAAGATCCTCAAGGAAGCAGATTGGAAACCTAGTCTGTATTGGCAATCAATGCCAAGTGAGTTTTCCGAAGATTCACCATATGATCCGTTTTTTGATGATGGAAGGCCATATAATAATCTTTGCAATTGGATCCTCCCCGACAACCACCACTGGGAGTAGACTTACATATCCTTATTTAGTGAATTATTTGAAGAAATCTTGAATAAAGTACCAGCATAGTTTCCTTGTGTGCCATCATAAAATGGGGGTTGACTTCTCCATGTATGAATGTAGTGAACTTTTGGTTGAAGTTTTGCATCTGTTCTCTAATGAGTGGATTTAAATAAAGTTCTGAATCTTCAATCTATAATGGTTATGTTGTTTTAAAAAGTAAAAAACAACTCACAAGTCACATCATTACGTGAGTATAAATACATTGAAATAACATACAAAATAACATACAACCAAAACATCTTCTAAAAGGGAAGACTCTTATATCTAACACATTGACTTTGCTCCAATGTGGTTTTTTTACTTTACTCTCATGGCATGTCTTTAGTATCTCTTATCAATTTTTTATCATCTGATATTTTAGTCTATATAACTGAAACTATTAGTGGAATTTGGAATTTATTGAATTTGCTTTAGCATAGTTTACCATATTAAATGCAAGTTGTACCACCTCAGGTGCCATACATTTTAAAAAAAATATTAGTAGATTTTGGACACCAACTTTTGGCTTTACTACTGAAACAGTAGATCATGGGTACCAACCATTGACTTTATTCAAATCACTTAATTTTCAAAGTATAAGCACTTAATTATCCATTAACATTTCAATTTCACCTTGACATAATTCTAAAAATATCTAACAATTCTAGATGATATTTGCTTCAATGACAATCTGGTCCCTTAAGCAAAAATTGACTCAAATTGATTTTCTTTATATGGGTTATTTTCGCTCGAACTAAAAATTTTTGCTTAAGAGAAAAATGTCATCAATTGAGGTAAAAAATTTTCGCTTAAGTGAAAATTTTTCACTCCAACTAAAATTTTTCAACCCCTTAGATCTTCGGACAAACAACCAAATAATAACTTACCAAAATATAATAAAAGTAAGGTTTCAAGCAAACATAACACATTACTATTATTACAACAATTGCATATTATATGTCCTAATTATTATTTTGAATGTTAATTTCTCTAAAATAGATTCTATTGACTCATTTTCTCAAACAGGAATGTTAAGACCTAGATTTTAGCTTCCCTTTATTTCATAATCCTAGGAAACTTTACCCTATGAACAAATCCAATTAGAAAAATCCTCATAAAATAGAATCTCTTAAGAATAAATACGCATAGACTTATCAATTCACAAATCCAATCAAGTAAAGTTTCTCCTTCCTTTGTTGGCTTCATGATGCTTTTTCCAGATCTAAAAATCAACAGAGTTTTGTCGAGACTTAGACGATCTACACCCCACTAAAAAATTTAAAAGTAGACCATGCAAGTGTTTAAGTTTTGATGATAACAAATCCTATAAGTATCTTATATGCTTTTATATGTTTATGATCATGTTAACATTTTTTCATGTAAATGCAGTGACAAGATCTTAGTAAACTAGATAGTTTACCAAGTTTTTAATTGTATTTTATGTTAATTTGTAGTTATACTTTATCAAATTTTTTTATTCTTTGATTGATCGATTAAACAAGTCGTAATTAAACATATTTTTCTAGAATTAATCAAACATACAAATTGATTTTCAAATGACTAGATTATCCATCTAAGGAGAAAAGTTAATATGAAAGAAGTCACATGAAAAATGTTTTGGAAACAATTTAAGCAACAATCATAATTTGTTTCTATACACACAATGCTTGCAAAGTTATCTATGTTTATAGGTTTATTTGAAGAAAAGCTCTTAGAGGACATATCAACATCTTCCATATTGAGAGTCTACCTTAAAATAATTTTTAGAGAAGATAAAGACCTTCTTGATAAAGTCTTTAACAATGTTATCTAAACGAGCTATAAAAAGAAATTAAGGATGAAAAACAACACACACAATAAGCTCAACATGAAGAATATACAAGTGATATACAAGAGAAAGTGCATAGAGTCTTATAGTTTTATTAATTATTTAACATCTATCGTTTGGATTATGTGTAAACCTTTGTGAATTCTTCACTGAAGTTATACTCTTCGATGCATTATTTATGCTTTCTTTGAGAGTTCTTAGTCTCAAAAGGAGATTAAGAAAAATAACTTTGAGAGGTTATTATACTTGTTGTAACCTAGAGAGGTTATTGTACTCAGTGTAATCAATATTTCTTGATTAGTAGAATCTCTTAAGTAGTTAGTTTAAGGGGATTAGACATAGCTCAGGTTTGGGTGAACCAATATACATTCTTGTGTGTTGTTTCTCTCTTTGCTCTTGTTATTGTTTTGCTATGCAAGTTGTTATCTTGGTGTATTAGATCACTATAAGAAAAAAAAACTATTTAAACACCAATTTTAGCTACCAAATAAAATACTTGATAATTGTGACCAAAATAATCACTAAATTAGGTTTTGGTTGCTAAATAACTATAAAATAAAATAAAAGTAGTGATTGAATTTAGTGACCAATTAAGTCAAGATAATAGATATCTAACATTAGCAACCAATGTTTTAGCCACTTATATCATTAGATTCTAAATTAGTCTCTAACTTAATTAGATACAAATTTAAAATCTAATAGTATAAATGGTTAAAACATTGGTAGCTAATGTTAAATACCAATTATCTTGACTTAATTGGTCATTGGTAGTTAATGTTAAATACCAATTATCTTGACTTAATTGATCATTAAATTCAATCATTAATTTTATTTTGTAGTTATTTAGCAACCAAAATTTAATTTGATGGTTATTTTAATCACAGTTAGTAATCATTTTATTTGATAGTTAAAATTAGTATCTAAATAATATTTTTCTTATAATAAATAGTTTGTTAGACATTTTCTTTATCTGAGACAAAAAAAAAAAGTCATAGGTTTCATTTAGCCCCTTCTTAAGCTAGTTGTCCCTATAATTAGAATCAAAACTCGCCTCAAGGGTGAGTTATTTACAAAACTAAAGAAAAAGATCTTTAATGATATGGAAAAGAGAAACTTTAGATGCTTGTTTCTCTATAATACAATAACATTGATTTGCTGAAAGTCATTGAAAATGGTATATCTAGTTTGATGGATGCAATTGAAAAGCTGCTACCTAGAGAAATCTGGATAGAACATCAGAAATGCAGACATCAACTAAGTTCCTTTTTCAACTTCCTATTGCATTTTTTATAAAAAAAACTGACAGAGTTTCAATTTATTTGTCAAAAAGAGAGCTCATATATATATATATATAATCACTTGAATTTAGTTAATTTCTCAAAACCAGATCTTCCTCGACTGTGAGAGGCATTGTTGAGGCACAATTAATTAGGCTACAGTTTGTTCTATTTGGTTGTCGTTCCCCTGTTCAATGTGATTTTTATGAAGGTGGTTGGGCAGCTACTCTTCCTCACTATGCTTGCAAGGTACTTATTTTTGTCTTATTCTACTTATTTTTCTTTCTCTAAAAGAGGATATCATCACAGACGGGATGTTGATTTATTACGTACGATCTTAGAGAGATTTTGTGATGCACGATAGAACCATACTTATTCAATTTGTTTTACGTCTCATACAGCTACTTTTAAATATTTTACTAGTATCTTATACCGATATTGGTGGTTACTTGAATACTTCAACATAGAGCATTTAATCATTTGTTTAATTCAATACTGGAGTGGGTATGGAATTTTAAAACTAATCTAAAATCCAATCTAAATTTAAATAATTAGATTAAAATTTAATTTAATTTCATCTTTAACAACGAAAAATGGAACTAGACTTTGTTATATGCTTTGAAAATTATATATAGACATGTCCCTAATTCATAGAATTATTTGTAGCAGTCTCGAAAGATAAGTAGTGTTATGTGGTGCTTGTAGTTTCTGAATGTTCAATCATAAAATGGATGGGTTACTAGCATAAGAATGTGTTAAATTTCGATTGTTGTTCTACATTTGCTCTGTGATGATCTAATTTATTTATTTATTTTCAGCATCTTATGGATTTATGTCTTCAAACTAACTAACTAAGGTTATGCATGCAAACATTACAAAATAAATAGGAAAATCAACGAAGAATTTCTCCTAATGAAAATATAATAGTTATTCAGGTTTGGTTCAAATGACAGTATGAGTCTGCCAAAGAGGCATAAAAAATTATTTAGATTTTAATAAAGAAAACTCCTTAAATATAAAGAGTTTATGTATTTTTTTTATAAATCTAGATTACATTAACGAACAATGATTTTAAGGCCAAACTAATATGCATAGACTAAAAATTAAGCAATGATAAAGTATTAGAACAACTTACACGGTTAATGTATATTAAGAAAACTCATTAAAATATTATAAATAAGATACAATATCATGTTTTACTAATTATACATTAATAGTTATATTTGAATTTCAGCTAATATAAACGTTTGACTATTTTTATAAGCATACTCATTTACTGAACATAGATCAAAAGGATATATTTAGGATAAGGAAGATTGAGGAGAACATCTCTATTAATAACTTACTAAGTAAGGAGGAAGACATTAATCTGCGAAATTTTGTTTGTTGTTAGAAGTTAGTATTATATATGTGATTATTAGTATTAAATATGTGATGCTTATGAGTAAATTATAGTAATGTTTCTTGTATGTTGATGGAAGAAAAGAAGGGTTTTGGTTATTCTCAACAAATAGAGGTACATGGGAAGAACTATCCTATCCATAAATTAATGGTGTTTGCATTGGAGACATAATTTATACAATTTAAGGCTTGTTGAATTTAGAGATCACATGAGTTTAATTTTTTTTTATTAGAAAGATTTAAATATGAGGTAGTAAAGATGGATGAAGTTCTTGAAAGATTATGATTTTCAATTGAACTATCGTCTAGGAAGGTAAATCTAGTTGTTGATACATTAAGTCAGAAGATAGGACAAGCATCAAGAGTGTTGATCCAAGATTTGGAGCTCCTAGAGCCTTTATAGATATGAGTTTGTATCTAGTAATGAAATCTAATCATATTGGTTGCAACATGTTGGACTCCCTTGGTATGATTTGGGAAGCAATTATAGAATCCTAGTTTAAGACATACCAAAATATTGTTAGTTATATTGACAATTGGAGCAGATGTGATGTTGAGATTCTAAGATAAAGTATGTGCCTATAGATGATTGATGCATGTTGTAGAATGCACCCCAAATTAAACTAGGCTAAATTTGTGGTATAGCTAACCTAGGTCATTCTTTCCAAGGACCGCTTAAAATGTTATCTTAAAATGCAGTTGGGAGGGAGGGGGGGAGTTGACAAAATATTTAAAAACGAAAATCAAACAAAATAGAGGAATTCAAATAATGAAAAATCAACCAGTCTCCCTTCAGTTCTCCCAAAAATCCCTCATTGATTCTTATATACAATCTAAATTAATCTGTGGGTTAAATAAACTGGAATCCCTACATCTATTTAACGTCCCGACTACTCCACTATCGTGAAGGATTTAATCAAATACCCAATGTGTCAAACTAATGCAATCGCATCGTGAGCAACATTGTCATTTCAACTTGATTCCAATTTGAGAAATTTTACAACACATCCCAATCGGACTATATTGATTCAATTGCAGTATTATTCCAACTATTAACTCTAATAATCAAATTAAAACAACAAGTGAACATGTAATTACGGAAATAAATACAAAACATGAACTTAAGGATTAACGGAAACGGGAGAACCTCCAGACACCTGATTGAACAAACAACTTAGCCACTCACCATCATGGTTGACATCCTAAATTGAAGTAAAACATGAATTAAAAGAAGAAGAAAATGCCGACATGAAGAAGAGAAGCAAAGAAAATGAACAAAAATGTATTCCTAATTAAAAATGTAAAATGTAGTTGCTGTCAAAATATGATAACAATGTCTACCCTTTTCCTCCTTTTACAATCTATCTAACCCTCCAAACAAAATCCTAATTCATTTCAGCACCTAAGGTGGCCCAGGCCTATTTTGCGTTGCCCTAATTTGACCCATGATTTCCACTCTAAATTTCGTTCAGTATGCCAACCTCAAGACCAATTTTGTCCTCTTTTTCGTCCGAATTTAGTCTTAAGCCCTCTAAAACGTTTGTAGATCTTCGAGTTAATAGCAAAACAAGATAAAGATCAAGTTAATTTGTAGCAAAAGTTATGGACAAAATACAAAACATGCTCAAGTTTGAAAAAAATTTAGAAATTATATCAAATTGAATTAAACTTTTAATTAAAGCCCAATTAGCCCAATTATAGAAAAAATGGTCCAAAACCATTTAATTACTAATTGATTCATCATTATTTTTATCATTTTGCAATAGGAAAATGATTAAAATAAATAAATATCAATGATTCTAGATGAGGGTCACAAAAGCATATTAAGTCTTCATCTTGGTATGATAATACTATATTAGAATTAGATAAAATCATTTTGGTGGTTTGGTATGAATGTGTACTTAGATATGTTTCATCCTACTTGACTTGTAAAAAATCAAAGGTTGGATAAGAAAAACCAAGTAGTATGTTGCAACAGTTAGACATACCTATTTGGAAATGAGATATTATCTTAATCGACTTTGTTACCTATTTGTGATAGATATAAAGGAAACATGATGTCATGTGGGTCATTGTAGATAGATTGACAAAAGAGTAATTAGTTCCTACAAATAAACCTAAGGATATCTATGTAAAAGTTGACTTAATTGCATATTAGAGAGATTGTTATAGTCAATGGAGTTCCTAAGCGTATAATATTTGACAAAGTTCTTAGGTTCACTTCTAGGTTATGGCAAACACTACAAGAGGTTATGGGGACCCCGTTTGAGACTAAATTCAACTTATCATTCCCAAACAGATAGCCAATTATAAAGGATTATTCCATCTTTGGAGGATCTACTCAGGACACTCAAGTGACAGAGTGTGTCGCTCAAGCGCTAGAACGAGAGAGATATAGAGACAACTTTATCCTTTAGAAGTGTCTTTCACATGACGTTAAGGTGGTGTACATGATTTTGGAAACTGGGAGATTCATGCATACTTGTCACAATGTTGTGAGAGTTTGTGGCTCAAACGATAACGATGAAGTGAGTGAAAGTTCTAAAAAATGACATGTTCCTCAAGCGATGAGTTAAGTTACAGTGAAGAGAATATAAAATTGAATTATATTCTTGAGTTACAACTTGCTCAAGTGATGAGTTGTTGCTAAAGCGGGAAGACATATTTTTAGATGTGGAAAGAGAAGTCACTCATGTGATATGTTATTATGTATAGATATATATGTTATTGTACATATAAGACACTTTGAGATAATGAATCCACACACAAATATGAGATATTTTGATAATGGAGTGTTGCTATGATAATGATTGATAAATATATTAATAAATTAATATATGATATCCATCTTAATTAATATATATATATATATATATATATATATATATATATAT
>Ga0209489_108257_pt1 | contig 14463 bp, 6 predicted proteins | sample SiratrowhiteBW_FD_187527 | JGI IMG/M metagenome (GOLD analysis project Ga0209489, IMG submission 187527) | Root nodule microbial communities of legume samples collected from California, USA - Siratro white BW (SPAdes) (version 2) | ecosystem: Host-associated > Plants > Roots > Nodule | place: USA... | reverse complement strand
ATATGTTTATATAAAATATATATATATATATATATATATATATATATATATATATATATATATAACATGTTTCAATCTACGTAAATGGAGGTAATAATATTTCTTTGCCTTCTGATAGTTGTTTTAGAGGTATAAAATATATGGAAACTAAAGATATGTGAATTATGTGACTTTCTATAGTGATCTTTTTGGTTTGTATTGTTGTATGTGTTGTTATAGTCATAATAATCTTGGGAATAAATTTGGAAAGAGAAGAAATGTTGAAGAATTTCAAAAATTTGTAAAAATATTGTGCTTTGGTTGTTTTAGTTTTTCTCAGATCAAATATCACTTAAGTAACATGCTATCACTCAAGTGAGGCCCGTGTAGTTTGCATTAGTTACACTAACCATCTTATGTTACTCAAGCAAGTATTGTGTTGGTTGCTTGAACGAGAGAGGTCAATATAATTTTCTCCTTTGGAAGCATATCACTCAAGCGTTAAATAGGATACTCAAGCAATATGGTTTGTGGCTCAAGCGTGATATTGAATGCTTATGAGTGAAAAAAGTGGTGTACGCATGTGATGAAGTGTAGCAGTGCATGACATGTGGACTGGGCGCTCAAGCATTGGATGGACACTCAAGCATTCAATCATTGTTGAGGAATTTCTAGACTTTACTGTTTCAACAAGTGGTGGTCGCTAAAGCATTGTTTAGAACGTACAAGTAATTCAAGCTTAAGCTACGAGGTGGTCACTAGAGTGAAAATGGCCCAAAAAGGATGTTTCTCTCATGTTGTATTTCGTTCAAGCAGCAAAAGTGCCTCTCAAGCACAAAGGTTGCTCAAGTGAGAGAAACTTACTCGAGAGATTGTATAATAGAATGATGATAATTTCATGTGGTGTTGGAAGTGTTTATATTTGTGTTAAATGTTTTGATGTATAAAATTTATGATTAATTATATATGCTCTCAAAGGTTTGAGATGCATGACCTGATGTATACATGACATTATCCTTTTTGGGTAACCATTTGTGGGTGATGAATCCTATACGAATTTTTTATATACATGTCTATGTATTGGTATGTATGTTATTATGTATATAAGGTTTAACGTTGGATAAATGATTTGCATGACTCTTGATAGGTAATGTAGTGATACTCGCGGTGATATTAAGTCTTCGGTGATGGTGATAAACATGACACTCACATTAACATAGGTATTATGACTTCATTGTTGTCTAGTCACATAAATAGGACTTCGAGTAACGAAAAACTGAAAGAGAGTTATATCTAACTTGGTAGCAAATGTTTTGTGTCACCTTGATATCGAGATGTCAAGGTTCAGAAGAATGAGAGAGAAAAGCAAGAAAGAGAGAAATGGAAAGAAAGAGAAACAAAAAATGTAAAGAGTATTATTACTAAATTAAACATTAATTACAAAAATGAGGCAAAATAATGTTTATATAATGCCCATACAGAGTATACATGTTTTACGTCATAAATGATGATCTAGATAGGGATTTTGTGAGTGTATCATCTATTTGGTCAGTGGTTGGAATATCTGACAGAGTTAATTGCTTGTTTTGAATTGATTCCCAAACAAAATATTGATCAAGCTCAAAATGCTTGGTTAATACTCATATTGCTTGAGTAGTTGCAAGACGATTTAAATGTGAGATGAAGCTCACGAAGAAGGTCGGTTATCCACTTTATATCAACTAAAGTCGCAACCACACTACAATACTTTGCTTCAGTTGAGCTTTTCCGAAACAACTTTCTACTTGTTTGAAGCCCGTGAGATTGACTTTTGTCAAAGAAAAATTATGTAGCCAATTGTTGATTTTCTTCTGGGTCAGAACTCCAATCAACATCTACAAGAAACTAAATTATCACTATATGAAGAAATTGTTGTAGTAGGAGAACTTACAGATGAAGGTATTAAAGGTGCGGGTGAAGAAACTATTTGATATGTTGAAGCACTTGTAGTAGATGAAGAAAGAGATGGATCTATAGGTTGTAAAGTGGAACTTGAAGGTCTATTATAGACGCTATTCTTATCAAGAAAATTTTGTTTAATCACAAATATAGGAATAAGTGAAGAAGATGTAGATTCCACTGAGTTATTGTCAGAAATAAAAGGATTATTGGATAAAACAAATGAAAAAACAATTTCATCAAAAACCACATTTCAAGTGATATAAGTTTTACCAGATGAAAGGAGACAAACATATCCTTTATCAGTTGAGCTATAGTCGAGAAACAAACACATAAATGAATGAAAATTGAATTTGTGATTATTATATGGACAAAGCATAGTGTTAGGTATTCAAGTGTGAGTCTAAGTCCCACATTGGGTAGGAATGAGAAAGTTGAGCAATATATAAGAAAGAAGACCCATAAACCTAATGCCTTAAGGTTTTGGGTTAAAGGTGGTGTCATTCCCTAGTGTGGGTTTGGCTCCGTTCTCATTCTTGTTTGTCTCCCCAAGGTTTCTCCCCTCGGATTTTACCAACAAGTGGTATCAAAGCCGATGGTTTTTGGCTTGGGGCGAGTACAATTTGACCCTTATCGAAAGTCTTGAGATTGCTTCCGCTCGAGGGGGAGTGTATCAATGTGGTGGAGGAGTGACTCTCACTTGAGGGGAAGATTGTTAGGTATTCAAGTGTGAGTCTAAGTCCCACATTAGGTAGGAATGAGAAAGTTGAGCAATATATAAGAAAGAAGAACCATAAACCTAATATCTTAAGGTTTTGAGTTGAAGGTGGTGTCATTTTCTTATATGGGTTGGCTCAGTTCTCATTCTTGTGAGATCTTCCCGGTGTTTACCCCCTCGGATTCTCCCAACAAGTGGTATCAGAGCCGTTGGCTTACGGCTTGGGCGAGTACAGTTTGACCCTGTATCGAAAGTCTTCCTGACGGAGGTTTCAGGTAAGCGTGTCCCGTATAAGTGTGTGAACGGCGGTACAAGTGAGGGGTCATGAGTAATGTACTCAAATTTAAGGCTCGAGGGGGTGTATCAATGTGGATGAGAGACTCTCACTTGAAGGGGATATTGTTAGGTATTCAAGTGTGAGTCTAAGTCCCACATTGGGTAGGAATGAGAAAGTTGAGCAATATATAAGAAAGAAGAACCATAAACCTAATATCTTAAGGTTTTGAGTTGAAGGTGGTGTCATTTTCTTATATGGGTTGGCTCAGTTCTCATTCTTAGAGATCTCCTCGGTGTTTCCCCCTCGGATTCTCCCAACACATAGGATAACAAGCACATCCAAAGGTTTTGAAAAAATTGTAATTGAGAGGTTTGTAAAACACCACTTGATATGGATTCTTGTTATCTGAAATAGGAGATGGAAGAACATTAATAATGCTCATAGTAGTAGTAAAAGCTTCTCCCTCCCTCCCCCTCGCAACAAGCAACGCAAGATCAACTTCAGTAATGTGTCGTGCTTGCTTTCAATGGAACCATTTTTTTGGTGAACATACAGGCAAGACAACCTTTGTTTAATTCCATGTAAAGAAAAGTCAAATTAAGAGATAAAACTTATTTTGCATTATCACTTTGAACACTTTTTAATTGAAAACCAATTCGCTTTTCAGAGTATATTTTAAAAGATTGAAAAATAGATTTAGTTTTAGACTTATGAGACAACAAGTATAGCCAAACATATTTAGAATATGCATCAAGAAAAGCAATGTAATATCTAGATCCATTGGAAGAATGAATATGTGATGTACCCCATATACACCAATTTTAACGGATGAGTGTAAACAGATGTAGAGTCATGAAATGGTAACTGGTGTGTTTTAACACATATACAAGGTTCACGAAATGTTTGTTCAACAGATACAAAAACATTACAAGATTGCATTATTTGATGAAATGATATCTTTGATAATATAGAAGCAATATGAGTTGTAAAACCAGAAAAAATTTGGAAACCATAAATTTCATCTTTAATTTTTCCTTAAACAAGCATCTCTTTTGTTTCCTGATGTTTAAGAAGACAAAAATCAGATTAAAATTCAAAGAGCACATTATTATCTCTAGCAAATTTAGAAACACTAAGTAAGTTCTTTGAAATTAAAGGAACATACAACAGATTATGCAAAGAAAACTTATGATCAATGTATGAAGAAGTATAAATAGGAGAACCAACATAGTTAATAGGAAGACTAGTATTGTTACCAATTTTGACCATATCAGGACCACATTTTGGTTGTAAGATTATTGCTATAAGAAGTTAGATGATGAGAAGTTCCACTGTTTGGGTACCATAGTAGGTCACACAATGCAGAAGGAGTTCTAAGAATTGATGGTTCATCATCTTCACTGAAAGATGTAGTAGCCTATAAAGAATTAACATGAATAGTGGATGTATTGGAATCGTCATATATGTGCGAACAATTGGATGCAAAATGACTCTATTTAGAGCAAATTTGACAATGAATCTTGAAGTTTTGAGTGGATGAAGGACATCTTGAATTCCAATTATTTCGATTTTGATTTCTGGAATTAACAAGTCTTGTATTCTTTGAGCGGGATTGAACGCGTTCGATTATGAAAGATTTGAAGAAGAACGATTACGCAAGAATGATAAAGATTTATTAACATAATATATATGTTGTTGTAGAAGCATTTGCCTGTAAAAAATTATCACATGAAATTCATTTATCCAATCATTCCTCTTGAGCAAGCAATAAGGACTCCACATCTACTACAGTATAGGGATCCAAGAGGGATGTAATTGTAGTAACAAAGTTGTCGTATTCATCTTACAAGCCATAAAGTATAGCGTCAATATGATCTTCAGTCATAATTGGAAAGCCAACCACAGCTAATGTATCAACTATCTTTTTGATATTAAGAAGGAACAATAATACTAATTTATTGTGCTTTGGAGTTTTCAGTCGGAGTTTCAATTTCTTTACCCCTTACGAGAATTTGTGAAACGTGGTATGTTTACAATTTGGCCAAGATTGCAGCATATGACTCCAAACCAACTATTTGGGTAAGAATCGTAAGATGCATAGAAGCAAGTAACAATGTCATAATTAGCTTATCTTGTTGATCATTCTGAATGTAATCATTTTCAATATCAGTATCACTAACAGTGACGAAGTGAGATGGCACAGAGTTGTCCTCCAAGAACCTTGAAATTTAAGACCACCTATAGTTGTTGCCACTACTTGTTGTTTTTGTAGTAGATATTCATTGTCTAATTTTAGATTGATTAGAGTTGTGAAGGAATGTGGAACAAAGTCTAAGGAAAAAGATGATGTAGCAGAAGTAGAAAAAAATTTCTTAGGTAATAGCGGCAGGTGAAGAAGCCATTGAAGGCTCCCATATAATACTACGAGAAAAATTGATTTTAGAAACCAATTTATTGGTCTCTAAAATGATAAAATTAGTCATTAACTTAATTAGAGACTAATTTAAAATATATTATTATAAGGCTAAAACTTTTATAACTAATGTTAGATGCCAATTATCTTTGATTTAAATGATCAGTAAATTCAATCATTATTTTTATTTTGTAGTTATTTAGCAATCAAAACCTAATTTAGTGATTAATTTGATTACAATTAGCCACCATTTTATTAGGTGGCTAAAATAGGTGTCTAAATAATTTTTTTCATTGTAATGTAAAGATTTAGGAAGAATGAGAGAGAAAAGTAAGAAAGAAATAAATGGAAAGAAATAGAAACAGAAAATGTAGGAAGTATTATTACTAAAGTAAAGATTGATTACAGGATGGAGGCAAAATAATGTTTATATAGTGTCCACACACGATATATAGTTAACCGTTTTATATGACATAGGAACATAAGTTAGCTAAGATCCGATAGGTTCAAGATATGTGAAGTATTCATCTTTGGTATGACTTGCTTATTATAGTTTAGAGTCTTGGGTAAAACACCTTACATTTAGTCATAACATGAGATGACATGTGATTAAATGTAAGTTAATTAATATTAAGAAGCATAATCTTATAGATGTTGATATGAACAGGAGATTATATATGTTAACTCTCCCTTGTATGTTGTTTACGTGTTAACTAGAATAATTACACATGGTACGGGAGGTGATTCTGTTGCATGTGGCGATGGATACTAGAATTATAACTGTCATAACAGTTTAACAATTTTTACTTTACATGAGTTTCAGTTTTATATAGCTTGTATCTACTATTGCTATTCCTTATGATACATCTTCACAATGTATATACTTTAGCATGTATCTATGATATCTCAAGATCAATAATAATATTTGGCTTTCTTCTTTGCATATCTCTTCTTTTGTGTATCATATGTTACACTCTTGCTGCAACATGAACAACATGCTAAAATCCTATACAAGCATCCTACTAGTATAATGTTTAGTTCTGCAGATGTTACAATTTTAGTAGAATCAGAATCCAACATCCATATATGTGAATCGATTCAAAGTGGAATTTACAAGTCCAAGATACCCGGAAACAACACCAAACTTATTATACTTCATGCATCTTATAGTACTAACTCTAGATCTGTCTTTAGTGGTGAAGGGTACCTTCATACTATTTCCACTCCATCCGTATATAGTTATTCCATTTTCACGTTCTGCAATGAAGAAAAAATTAAGATGAATACATCCAATACGACATGCCAGATCGAGGAATAAATTAAAAGAATAGTTGGATAACATGATATTCTGCAGGTAAAATCAGTGTCTTAACCAATCATCTTTTTGTTGGATTCTTTCCCCAAAATGGCTCTTATCGTTTAACTATATACTATATTTGGTGAGAATCTTTCGGATGTGACCAATGAAGTGGCCTCAGAACTTTGTAGAAATGTGTAATCTCAAGATTTGTGTCACATAAAGCCACCGAGAGATATAAAACTCAGATGTTTCCAGTAGAACCCTGATTTACAGATCGATTCAATTTGTATTGTAGAGGGAAAACATCACATGAATATGAACAAACTTAAAATATTTGGATGAAGAATCATTTAGTAATAGATTATTTGAGGAGGTAATGATGATCTTTTTTTGTTCGGCAAAAAGAGAACGGAACAGGGAAATGAGGATGATTCAATGATTGGCTTAAATTTTTATTCTAAAACAAAGTTTTTCATATTGCAGATAGCACGTTTGTGTAGCCAAAAAAAAATTCATATCACGTTAAGATGAATGTGTTTGGAGAAATGAAAACCTACTCCCTAGCCGGGTCAAAGCATATTCTACCTGTGCAATAAAGGACACTGCAGTGTGGTTAAAAGTTTATATCTATCTATATCTATATATCTCTATATATATATATATATATATATATATATATATATATATCGATTTGCTGAGAAAAATTAAAATTAAGTCCTCAATTAAATAATCTATTTTTTTTATCTCGAGACATTAGTTTTCATTTTACGACAGAGATAGTTAAAGGAAACGGGAAGAGAAATGATGAACTTTTACACTTTAGAAAGAAACATATATTATCTTTGTTCTTATTTTTTTCCTCTTATAAATATTCAACTAACTCTAATTATATATATATATATATATATATATATATATATATATATATATATTTCCCTTTTTATCATCATATTTATTGTTTAAATATATTTTTAGCTTCTACAAATGTCTCTTTTTATATATCCTTGTAAAAGTTTTTTGGAATGCTATAGCAACATATTATCTTAAGAGACTATCTCTAACACATTCTTTTCTATTAAAATTCATTCCAAAATTATAAAATCACGAGAGAATAATTCAATAGGTCGTGGGATCTACAAATTTATGACTTTTAATAAATTTCAACTGACAAAAGAGACTGCCTTCAAATGTGCATTTTAACATTTCTAATAAAAGAGAGTGTTCTTTTATATTTTCCACCCTTAATTATATTTAATTTAATTGCGAGAATGAAAATTATTAATTAAAATATATAATTCAGGTGATAAAAGTATTTTTAAAATTAAAATAGTTACATTAGTAATTCAATCAAGTAATGTAATGTTTTTCTACAAATTCAAAGGAGTCATTGTGGGTGTGGGATATATGAAAAACAAAAACATAGGTGAAATGGATAAATATATGTAAATATAAGGATAGGAGATTTAGAAATAAAGGATATAAAGATATTTGACTATGCAAGTGGAAACAAGATTAGGAGTTCAAGATAAAGGTTTGTGGATGGAAAATTTAATATCTGAGTACGATTCCTATAAAAACTTGAACATAGTGTGGAATGAAAAGGGTGAGTCATGTTGGTAGAGGAACTTAAAGAAAGTATGTGAAAGAGAATGAGATAATAATGATAGTATCGGGGTAGAATCTAAGAAGAGGATAATATTATGGGAAGCTAGATGGCTTGGAGAGGAGAGACTCCAATCCTAATATCCTATGCTACTTCCTAATGCAATTGATAAGGAGACAATCTCAGAATAGTTAGGGAAATGAGTAGCTAATGAGTGGGTGTGGAATACTAGATTATTTGGAGAGGATTTTGGTTTGTTACTATACGGTGCATATGGAATCAAAAGAATAATATAATAGGAAGGTTAAGCTAGATGTGGAAAAAATTCTCTATAGAACTCAATTGAGGGTGTGAAGCTGGATGAAATGTAAAATTCCTTAAGTGAACTTTTCCTATTCAAACTGGCATTTATGCCCATTGCTATGCATTAAAATTTTGAAGTAAGATTTTGAGGTTATGGGGTTAAAAAACAATGTATGGTTTGGAGTTTGTTCTGGATTGTAGAGGGAGGTGATGTCAAGTGAGAAATAAGGTTTGCATATTCTTGATAACATTATAGGTATGGAAAAAAGTTATTTGATAACGGTGACATGATAAGGTATGTTTATGTGACAAAGCGTAAATATGTGAATTTAAGACTTAAAAAGTAGTAAGAATATAATAAAATTGGCATAGGAATTCAAATTTCAAACTGATGGATAAAATAGGCGGGATTGTGAAATATTATAATCGTTATGATAGGAGTTGTAATTATTAATTAATTTAAAATTAAGATGAAAAAATAATATAATAATATTAAATTATTAAATTATTTTATTTTTATTTTTATAATAATTTTAAATTGGAAAAAATTATAAAATTGTTATTTGAATTAAAGTTTATATTTTTAATTTGTAAAAAAAATCTAAAGAATTAACAGTAAAAATGAAATAAAATTTAAAGTATTTTTTATAAATAAATATTAATTAAATGGTTTAATATTGTTATTAATAAAATAGACATAATCATATTATTAAATGGTTTAACATTAAAAAATAATAATAATAATAATATTATTATTATTATTATTAATAAAGTAAATATTCATCAATACTTATTTAATATAAAAATATCCTTATATTTTTGGTATATTTTTTCAAAGTTTTCACATATATAATATTTAATTATTATATTGTCTCCCCGTAAGTTGTTATTTGTTACTACTTTTTACAAAATTTGATCAATAATTATTAGTTTTTAACAAAACGTGCTAAAAAAAAAAAGGAAAGAGAAAAAGTATAGAGAAAATAATAAAAAAACAAAAAATAAAAAGGCACAGTATGTACTAATTTAATCATCAACTCTTCATTTTTCTTGAATTCACAAACAAATTGTTTTTTTACACGCCATCATTGTCTAACAATTATATATATCAGTAGAATTATCAAAGTATCACTACTCTATAGATGTAAAGATACAAGCAACATATTAAAGAACCAACTTTATTCCATAACTATAAAATATGGGTTAGATCTTTAAAATAACTAAAAAGGACTAAATGGTAGTGCAAAGTCAACTTCAATTATTTTTATCTGGTTTTTATCTATACATAGGTTAAAGCACTCCAAGTGCTTCCCATTTATACCATTTTTTTAATAAAAAATGTGACCTTAAAATGTTATTTATTATCTCAAGTATTTTAATGAAAATTTACCATTTTCAATACTAAATTAAATAAAGGATTAAAAAATAAAAGATATTAGAAAACATCATATCTAGAAGTAAGAAAACACTTTTTTGGAAAAGATTAAAACTAGACATGGCCTTATTTATAGGGATATAGGTTTAGTTTTTAATTATATCTTGAGTTGTAGGAATGAATATATATTGAAAAGGAGAGTGTCTAGGTTAAATATTCAACAATTTCTACACAACCCAATGAGTGTAGTGAAGTAATAATATCACCACACATGTTTAAGTTGTATATTTTAAACAAACTAGTGGGTTAGATTTGATTGAAAAAGAAGTGTTGAGTGAAACTTAGGAAGGTTTGACAAGTTAGAATACATTGTTAGAATGCAACCAACAAAAGTTTATTGTCCTTGCCTACAGAAGCTAATAATACTTATTTTTTGTATGTAATAAGTGTTGTTTTGTGGTTGAGAAAAAATTGCAAAGTGAAGTTAACCTCCCAAAACCAAGTGTTTTGGTGTTGTGATAGATGTATGGTGTTGTAAGGTATATATTGATATTGTATTTATATTTGTGAACTTTCCTTTTAAGGACTAGTCCAGGTCCAGATGTAACAGTTCAAAGTTCAAAATATTGTTGCTGTCAAACCTAAGTAAATTAAAAAAAAAAAAATACTTATATACTTCATTGTTTTTGTTGAAAAATCTCTTCTTATTAAAGGACTTGATGTATCCACATAGACTATTTAAATAAATTAGGATAAAATAATTATTATTTTACCTTATATAATTATTATCTTTCCTTTACTACTATATTTTAAAAGCATACGTATTCATATGCTTAAGCATTGAATCTTCTAAACAAAACTATACCCAACTTTATATTAGGTTCTTATAATCACATAACATCCGATAAGAATAACAAAATAGTAGCTAACCAGAAGATGATCTTTAAGTAAAAACTCAAAAAGGTTAAATTTTAGGAAAAGTCACAGCTCAACTCCTTTTTCATTTCACAGATAAATTTAGGAAAGATCATGTGGTTATATATTTCATAGGTAATTCTGGTTAAAATATAACAAATTCGATGATTAATCATGGGAATAAAATGTAATTAAAAACGGAAAGAATTGAATATACAAAAGAGAATAAAATAAGTTGAAAATGTTAAAGTTGAAATGATCGAAAACATAAATCCAAAATAGCATATTGCATTGAATGCGAATGATGTCAAAAACAGATGAAATGAAAAATAATGATGTAGCAATGTAAATGCTTTGAAAAAAGAAATGGAGAAAATGGTTTAAGGAAGAAATTTGAGTAGATTTAATTGAGAGAATGAAAATTGATATTTAAATGAAGAACTAGCATACAATATATATGTAATTGAAAAGAAATAAAACAATAAAATTTTGGAATGAAAATCAAAATTAGAGTGGTGGTTGGAACAAAACAATCCAATACTTGATTGAGTCTTTTTCTAATCCTTTGACAAATGGCAAATATGCAGGATTTGTGAAGTTTTGAATATAAAAAACTTTTAACTCGTATCACCTGCTACAAAATAGTATTCATTATTAACTGCTTCTAATTATAAAACTTCTAATAATTTCAAGTAATAACTTTTTACATTGTCGGTAAAATAATGAATGACTAAAAACACAATGAACAGAAAAGAATAATTTTAGAAATTAACTTTTAAAGTGTTTGAAAATTTCATTTTAAATTCACTATTGATGATAATAATAATAATAATAATAATAATAATAATAATAATTATTATTATTATTATTATTATTATTATTATTATTATTATATTTTTGTCATGATTTTTCTCTTTAAGTGTTTTGTCTCTTTTTCTTTTTCTTTTTTTCTTCTTATTGAAAGGGGTCAACTGCACCTCTTCATTTTTAACTGCACCCCATCACTGATACTTAAATGACTAAAATATCCTTTATTTTTATAATTAAATAATTTTCAGAATATATTTTCTGAAGTTTATTTCTACAAAATATTTTATAAAATATAATTTTTATATTTTGAAAAAATATTTTCTATAAAAAATTTTGCAAAAAGTAAATCTTACATTTTAAAATATTTTTTCATAATAAATTTTCTGAAAAACATGTTTAAAATATAAATTTTACTGGAAAATATTTTTTGGAAAATTTATTCTAAAAAATATTTTCAAAACATAAAACCTACATTCTGAAAAATATTTTTTAAAATCTATTTTGAAAAAACCCCCCTGTAAATTTGAAGTAAAATATCAAAGTATTCAAGTATTTTTAAAATTGATGCCATGGAGGTTTAAATTGATGGGGGTGCAGGAAGCATCAGCCCTATTTAAATATCATTATTTTGTCTACTATAACCCACAAGTTTTTTTGGGCCAGGAAAATCCATTTCAGAGACAGCCAAGAAACTTTTGGAAAGCATTTGATTGTGATCTATGGACCCTCTATGCGCTTAATACTTTTACTTATGAGTTGAGGTTAGATTCAGTTTCAAGATTCTATATAATATATATATATTAGCACAAATTCTACCTTAGTCTTTGACGATATTTAAAAAAAGCCTCGTAATTTGAAAGATATTCTAAGAAGCTGAGAAAGCACATTATTACTAGTTTTGTATAGACTGTAGAAGCCAAAAATCGATATATCACGGAAAAAATATCTAAATTTCTCCCATTTGAAAGACTATTATTCACTACAAATGATGATGGGAAAACTTAAGAATTTAATTAGAATGCATGCATAGAATAATGATTTTCACTTTTGTCCAATTATAGATTATTATACATGGTGACCCATTTGTTACTTTCTAATAATTACTTGAAAGTTATATTTAGATAATTTACAATTGATTAACGGTTTAAATTAAACTCTAAAGGTTAGCGGTGAGTATCATAACAAAATGATTAATTTTCTGTAATTTTTGAAGAATAGTATATCTTCTGATATGCCAAATACTTTATTATTTATGTAGTATGTTAAAGAATATAAAGCATGTTGAAGAAGGAAGGGTTCTTTTTTCTTTGTGTGGTGCATGGTTCACCTTTCTGATTATGGAATGCACTACAACTCAAAAAGTATGGTAACAAAACTCTTTACATGTGGCATTTTGATTTTGATAAAGTTAGGTTCAAAATTATTTTGCTTTACACATAAGAGTTCCAATTTTGATGTTGACCTAGACCTAATGCTAAAATGTTATTGCCACTTTCAATAGACCCACTCAAAAATTAATTTCATGTTTTATCATAAAGTGTGTCAAATCGAAAGCGATCGACTTATTTATACATTAGTTCTTAGTTTTGAATATTTTTGTTAGAAATTCCCTTATAACATATTCTCTAGTTTAGAAACACTAAATATTATTTTTTTAATAGTTTATGTTTTCAAATACTAATATAAATAATATAATTTATTTTTAAAATTTAAAGTAGTTCAGTTGTTTCTGATTACAAGTTTTTTTTTCTTATTAAAAAGTTTCAAACAAACGTAATCATAGTCACCCAATACTCATCTCACCAAAAGAAAATCACCCAAAATTGATTTGAAAAACATAACCGTTCATAAAAGCAAATTGGAATGCTACAAATACTCATTAATTAAAGATTATTTCTCTGAAAATGATGATAGTAGATATCAATATAAAAATTAACAACTCTTAATACGTGCACAAACTATTTGTTGGCATCAAGCTATGGAATTCGTGATCTTGCTTTGCTTTTTCCAATAACAGTCTTTTGGTCATTTGAATTTATCAAATCTCTCTCAAGCTTTTTTTATTCTCCTAACTTATATTCCTATAATTGTTATTGAAGTCATATATAACAACTTAGATTGCATGTGCATGTAGGTAGTTATGCTATAATTAATCTTTGACTAAAAAAATATTAATTAAATATTATCATTTAATTCAAATTATATATTATTAATGCAAATATTTTAACGACTGTAAATGAATAGTAGATTGGGAAATTTTCTACATTAGCTCGAGAAGTTTTTTCATACCATCAAGTAATATGAAATGAAGTGTAGTAAACAGCAAGATAAATAACTAGTTGTAGTTATTTATAGACTAAATTGAGTTAGATTATTTATTGATAATATATGTATTCTTTATTTTCAAGGCATTCTCCAACCTAACTTTTATTTTATTTTTTCAAAGAATCATTAGTTTTGTTAAGTCAAATTGGTTATACTATACTAGATTTTTAATAAATTATATTTATATTTCAATTTTATGATTATTTTAATCATGAGATTATTTGATAGTGAAATCATTAGTAAGACATCGACATGATAAATATCATTTCTAGTCAATAGAGATTACTTGAACTCAATTAAATTATGAACAAAGAAAAAGATGTTCATAGTGATCACCTCACATACAAACACTTAGAAAGTGTGAAAAAAAGAGTCTGAAAATATAAAAATTAGATAGATATTTTCTTTCACAAAATTTATGATTAACATGATAGGTTAGTTAGATATTAAAGAAGTATATAACATTAATGAAGTAAAAAAAAAAAAAAAAAACCCAATAAATAAAAA
>Ga0209489_108256_pt1 | contig 14464 bp, 10 predicted proteins | sample SiratrowhiteBW_FD_187527 | JGI IMG/M metagenome (GOLD analysis project Ga0209489, IMG submission 187527) | Root nodule microbial communities of legume samples collected from California, USA - Siratro white BW (SPAdes) (version 2) | ecosystem: Host-associated > Plants > Roots > Nodule | place... | reverse complement strand
TTTTGGAAAAAAAAAAAAAAAAAAACTTCGGAACCTGGGAAACAAGTTTCAGGATAACCTATTTCAGAACAAATACTTATGCATATGGAACAAGTCAATCCGGAAGCATTTTAAATATTTCGAAATCACTTCAGGAAGAAGTTAATTTTTGAATCCAAAAGTAGTTTTCAGAATTGATTATTCTAAAAGTCATTTTTATTACACCTTTACTTTCAGAATGGACAATTTCGAAAGTCATTTTTGTTATACCTCCATTTCCGAAATGGACAAGTTCGAAATTGTCCATTCTCAAAGTAAATTTTTTTCGAAAAAAATGAGGTATAGGTTTTGAAAGGGTATAATTGTCTGTGTGATAAAATATGAAGGATAATTTTGGAATTTTCTAAAATTTGGAGGTGTCTCCAAAAACACTTGGAGGTGCAGGAAGAAGTAGTCCTGGATCATTAATAATATTAAGTTTAAATCCAAGAAAAGGTATAAATGCTAGGTATTGGAGTATGAAAAAATCATCTTCTATTTGGACTAACAAAAAGTGATTCAAAACCTCACCTCAATGGCTAGAACAATTATATTTAAGTATATTTTTTATATTTAATTTGTTTTCATAAGAGATTAAGATGAATATATCTAATCAAGCTATTCAACCAGAAGATGAAACAAAACTCTTGCGAAGATATTTTTCAAAAACTTTCCGTGGTGGAAATAATATGATCAAGTGTAGTCTATATGATTTTTCATTCAATGAATTGTACACTAGAGTAAGAACTCATTTAAAATTAAGGAATAATAAGTTAGAACTTTTCCAAAAAAGAAAAAAAAAATGTCGCTCTACTACTTGTATTTGATTAAAGAAATCAGACAAATTAACTCAATTTCAAAGGTCCTTTACAAGCTTCTTTCAATATTTAAGCGAGAGATATCTTTGATTGTAAAATTATAAGGATATTTTATTCTTCAGGTCTACCATTTCATCTAGCAATAAGTTGTTATTATAGGAGTGCATTTTCTTATACAGCTAATATTTTTAATCTCTGTAGATATATACTGCCAACATATAATAAATTGAGAGGTCTTTTATTTTCAAAATAGAGAAGTTAAGTAAAAAACCTTTTGCAACCTATAAAAAAAGTCATAAAAATCATAAAGGTGTGACAAACCAATGTTTTTAGAGTGAATAGATGGAATTAGAGATTTTATTATGGAGATGTAATTATTGTTAAACATATTTAAAGTCCATATTGAGATAGATAATTATATCATAAAAATAGTTATTATAATTAAGGTGTTGTTATTAAAATATTAATATTTTATTACATTCAATGAAAAAATTATTGTGTATAATAGTTTTTCTCACTAATATATATCTATATATATATATATATATATATATATATATATATATATATATATATATATATATATATATATATATATATATATATATATTATAAAGTTTCGTATAATGGATCGGAATTCACTAATTAAAAAACCAATAAAGAAGTATGGAGATGGACTAATACAGGATGAGAATTCGCATTTAAATGGTGAAGAGAATGGTTTAAGGGATAAAAACTCCAATTACCAGAGTTCATGATAGCATTAGTACAACAATCACTATATAATGATGACATACGGATATGGAGAGATACAACATTATATAGTCAAATCTGCTTATATAAAACTCCAAAATTCAAGTTCTGGTTAATATTCTGACTGATGTCCAAAACTTTTTGGAATACAAAGGTGTTGTCATTTTATTGAAAATTTTGCCTAATGGGCTACATATATTAAATAGGAAAATGATATTTTTACATCGTTTTGAAAGGTAACCCATTTGATACGGTGACATGAAAAAAAAAAAACACAGTCGCGTAAAAGTGGTTTTCTCTGTTTTAATAAGTGATTTGGTGTTAAGTATTTTTGAATTTGTCAAAATATAAATATTTCTAGAAAATTATGAAACTCTTTTAAAATGTATGAGATTCACGTCTAAATAGTTTTTTCTATTTTGATATATGGTTTGCTGAAAAAGATTTTTGAACTTATATTATAAATATGGAAAGTAGGAACTTCATATGTTCATATTGTTCTCGTTTTGAGAAAATATAATTAAGGTGATTTCTTCTGTTTTGATATGTAGTTTACTGATATGTACTTTTAAATTCATCTAACAGATATAGAAAATAAAAATTTTGTGTGTTTATGTTTCATCTCATTTTGAAAAAAATATAATTATAATGTTATGAAGTATGAGAGCGTTCAAGTAATTTTCTCTGTTTTGATATGTGATTTGTTTATAAATATTTTTGAAATCCAATTAAAAAATAAAAAACAATTATAATATGTAAGTGAATAATTTTATTTTATTTTTTATCATGTAGGTGTGATGACACGTAAAGGTATTAAAGTATCATGATCCTGTTAAATAAGATAGCAACTAAGAACAAACTTAGACAAAGAGAAACACCAATATGAGACTTATCTTTTGTATGTGGGTTGAAAGAAGAAACAATAACACACCTATTTCTAACTTATAATATAACAAATAAGGTTTAGAATATGCGTAACAGATGAATAGGAGTAAGCATAACACATCACAACCAGTTGAAGGAGCATTTTAAATAGATTTACTATCTGTTCTTTAATAATAACGGCAATAAATTATGGAAGGGACTATAGATATCTATCAATCATAACATAGAGTAGTCTTTAAACAGGAAAAGACAAATGTAGAGAAGATTTATACTTTAGCACTACTAAAAATTTGGGGATTGGATGAAACAAGATTCCTAAAGTAGATTCTTCGTATTTAGATTGGAATAAATGTCCAATTGAATGTTTTATATCAGTTACTTGGTGAGCAGCTACCTATTATGAAGTTATATGGAATGAGTACAAATTTAGAACAACACATTCTAAGATATTTGAGTTTAATTACTAAATAAATTGTTTTCGTTTAAATTATTTCATTTTAGGCATGATTTTTGGACTAGAAATATTTAGATGAAAGCTGTGAAGAACACACGTAACCAATCCAAAATACACCCTCGATTACTCAATGATTTTATTGTTAGATATAACAAGTAGAACAGGAATTTAGGACTAAATACCAAAATATTGAATGGAAAATAATCTGATTGTACTAACTCAGACTTTCGGTGTAGAGATCTTATATCTTTCTGCAAATAAACTTTGAAATGCTGTATTGTGGCTTTGACCAAAGACAACCGAACAATATTAAGGTGGACAAGAAACAAGACCAAAAAACAAAGGGATGAAACTGAACAGGATTGTTGAAAATGCAGTAAGAATTTATGATAAAGAGAGTCATTGAGATATATTGAGGAGTAGACAAAAAGAGAAAAGTATCATCACTTTTTCAAAGGTGGAACGTCAAACTTTATAATAAAAGGTACTTAACTTTTGAAGTATCATCAAGAAAAAAGTGAGTAATTCCAACTATAGCAATTGGATTCCTCGCTAAGTTATCTATATGGAATTGCGAAACAGGTGTAATAAAGTTCAAAAGATTGCATCCATATTCTTATTATCTTTTGATTACAAATTTGTTGAGAAAACTTAGGCAAGGTCCAATTTTAGAAATATAAGGTGGATAAGGTTTTTCTATCCTGAAAATTAATCTTAAATCCATTTGGTAGTTAATTTTGTAAAAAGATCTAAACATTTCAACTACTTCACTTTATATATTTATTTATTCTTTACCCAAAAAAAAATATATTTATAACAGAGAAAGTATTTTAGTTGAAGGAAAAAGAAAAGATCAAACCACACTATGCAGCAAATTTTATACCTTTTCAATCTATTTAACCACAAATCCAAGCTTAGAAAATTTAAGAAAAAAAAAAGAGAAAATATTCGAATCTCATAAGACTATTTTCGTCTATTAAAAAAACCCACATATTAAAAAACAATTAACGGTTTGCACCAAACTTGTCCTTCAGTGATGCTTGTGGCTACTCGTAACTCATGGATATCCATCATGAAATATATATATATTTTGCAAAGTATTTTTTCTATCCACAAGTTCCAAAAAACCATTGAACCATGGTCAAACAATGACCACTTGCATCCTCTTCTTTCAACAATTCGCAACCCAAATGATTAGAGCCACGTAATTTACGATATCACTCGTAAAAAGAAAACTACAAGCAATTCATGTTCCACTGTAATTTTTTCTTCTTCCAACGCAAAATAAAAGATAAAGAAAGGAAGCAAACAAAACACCCATCATACACATATATAATAATATATAGTTATTATGATAAATAAATACTTGACCATGTGTTTGAAAATTTAAGATCCCTTGCTATAGTCTAATAACTTAATATCTTGATAAATAAATATATAGTTCATTTAGATACCGAAGGAAAATATGTTTGATCATTTGGAAAGGGAGAGAGATGGTGAAGCATTGGAGCTTGATGCAGGAGGTGATGGAGGAGAGCCATGTCTGCGAGGAAGGACACGTGCCACTGCTTCAATGTCAACCCTAGTAGAAGTTGGTGGAGGAGCACTCACGTAGTGACGTGGGTCAATGGCCCTGTGTTGCATGGCCCATGAAACTTGCCCTGTTTGATCAAAAAGTGAAGAGAGGTCATAGGTGGTGGTTGGCGCCGCCGCTACGGTGGTCGACGGTAAATCAGCCACTGAGAATCGCGGTGTCCCCACCGATTGCGTCAGAGGAGGTGGTGGCGGATGAGGTACTTCCATCTGAGCAACGTGGCCTTGAATGTATGAGAGTTCTGCTTGCAAGTTCACCACCTTTGTGTAGAACAATGAAGCCAAAAAAAAATGTTAGAACACTTTAACTCATTAAATAAATTTTCATTCATCATAATATTCGTAATATTTTGTTCGTTGGTGAAAGAAATTTTGTATAAAAGACAGATGATTTTATTTTCGAACAAACAAAATATTTATATAAATATATAGGATAAATGAGATGATGTGAAGAAGAAAATAAAATTAGAATAAATGATAGAAGTTAATGATATCATCAATCTTTTTCTTGCTTCAGACACACATTGTATTTTTCTTTTATTGTGTTAGACACGTATCATTTTCTCTAAATATAATATGCCGAGATTTTCCGTTTCAAGTAAAAAATAAGAATAATTTCCTTTTCATAGAAAGATAAAATTATTTATAATAATAATAATGTCGCGTTCATAATTAATTTAGTAATTGTGAATAAAAAAAGGTGAGGATCCCGAGTAGGTTTAAGACTAATTAAGGAAAACATAATACAAGTATCAACACGGTAACTTTAAACAAACTTCTAGAAAATATACAAGCAAAGAGTTTTGTACAAACAAAGATACTTCCAAAATAAACATGATCAAACTTGAAGGAAGAAAACAATATATGATTCTTTTAAAAATAAGAAATTGACAGATTCTATCAATAACAATGTTAATGAAATAATTTCAATACTAACAAATCTTTAATAATGACTAATATACATCAGAACATAAATATGATATAATTATTTTAGAACAGTCAAAAACCCTGATTTCTAATATAGATTACGTTATATTCACGTAACAGTGAATATTATATATATATATATATAAACACACGAGCCAATAATACATTCCATTTGAGAAATGCTAAGCATTTTTTTTATTTTCTTAAAAAAATTATAAATTTACAAGAAACTCAACATAATTATTTATAACTTATTTATTTTCCAAGTGTGCTACGGCAAAGGTGAGATGACAGAAAATACAGTCCTAGGTGGATTACTGCAAAAGGAACAAAAACTTCCTTCTACGAAACCATATTTTACGCTACTAGAAAATCTTAAATAATCAAAGAATTAAGAATTAATATGTGTGATTTCAAAACTTAATAAAATTTAAAAGGAAATATTAAAAAACACTAATGTAAATAGTCTTACGAACAACTTTATGAGCTCTTATAATTTACTGTCATTTTTATTATAGAAACAAATTACATTGATAAGGATGTGAATTTGATTTTGTGAAAAGATAGAGACAAAAGGGTTTATTTGAATTTTGTGTATGAAACTGCTTGGACTAACCGACCATCTCCCCAAAACCTGCAAGAAGCAAGGAAGTAATGGCCCATGCCATAGACTACCTTGTGTAACAGCCGACCACATCATTTGTTAATCAAATAAGAGTTATGGATTTGTATGAAACTGTCTCCCTCATTTCCATGGCTTCCAAACCCTACCCTTTTTTTCTTCCTCAGGGCACAAACCCACAAGCTACTACTACGATGCATGCTAATCTTTGTTGTCCTTTACTTCAACGATTTTGGAGCCACTATTTCCTTCTACAAAACTAAAAAAATTACTTTCCTTTATTACCCAGCAGTTTCATTAGAAACTGTAGCAAAAGTGATTTAATATACAAAAGACAAAAAAAAAAAAAAAAAAAAAAAAAAAAAAAAAAAAAAAAAAAAAAAAAAAAAAAAAAAAAAAAAAAAAAAAAAAAGAACTCGTTTGTTTTGGGATTAGAAAATGAGATTGAAAACCATGGAAGTCTTATTACGTGAACATCATAAAATAAGTCTTTTCTTAGGTTTCACTTTATTGGCTAGCAAAAAAACAAAATAAACTGGCACGTTAAATGAGTCATATATATATATGTATATATAAAGTTTAACTTACGGTTTCTAGCAATTTTATATAAAACAAATAGCCTGAAACAAACTCAACACCCTTAATCTGATAATTTTCTAATTTCCAACTATGATCCTCATTCTAAATCAATGGAAAACGTCTTGAAAGCATGCAAGTTTCAGTGATTCGCTTGATTGGATTAGTGTAGGGAGAAGAAATTGAAAACTGACAATTAAGGCAGCCGAATTAAAAGCAAACAATCAATTAACATAATGCACATGCCAAGAACACACATCAACAAACAATGGTTAATCATAATATCATAACAAACAATGGTTAATCATAATATCATAATTCTATCAAGAGTTATGAGAATAATCAAGATCAATAGTTACCTGCTGCTGAAGAGCAAAGATGTGCGAAACACAGCCGTAAATAGGATCTCTGAGGCGTGATTGTGCTTCATAGCAAATGGTGATGACTGCATCAAGCCTCTTGGGCACAGGAATGCTCAGGAGAAGCTTGGACACATTGCTAGCCCCAAAAACTTTGTGCACAGCAGCAAAATGGGTTGTACCTTGCTCTGCATCAAAATACGGAGCGAAGATACAACCCGGAATACATTTTCTTCTGAGAAACTTGCAAGCGCCACAAGGGCTACCAGTACTACTACCACTACCACTCATCGTCAACTAGAATTATTGTGATGAGATGATAAAGGGTATGAAATGATTAGGTTATGGAGGAGGATTTTGAGAGAGTGACGAAGTTTGTTTGGTGGAGAGAAGAAGGGTGGAGTGTTGAGGGTAAGAATTTATGTAGGATACGTTTGGTGGGGCTAAGGGGATTTAATGAGGGGAATTAATAGGAAAGAAGAAGTCTTAAAAGGCACGCGAGGGAGCAAAGGCTTAACCTCCACATTTAGCTGTTTGCGTGAAGAAAAACATGAGGTATAAGGTAGCTAGCTATGGCTTACTTGCTCACAATTATACCCTCAAAACGGCTTCACCTTTTTCCCTCTTTTGTATTCGTTCCTCTCGTGATCTTGAACCCATTCAACACACAAACATGCTCTCTCTCCAAAACACACACTTTTGACACTTCTCCTAGTTGCTATCATGTGAGTGCAAAGATATGTGAGGAAGCTTTGAATTTGGACCAAGAGATGATGTAATCATAAAAGAGGTTTTTGTAACCGAGCCAAGCTAAAGAGAACAAATTTTGTTGTTATTGTTACGCGTTTATAATATGATATACATGAGAAAGAATGTGTCCATATGCATTATTTTGGCTACTTTTGTTTTAAGCTACGTGGTGCAGACAAAAATTGTGAACTCTTCTTTTATCGGTATTTAAAGTTCAATCATAACATATTTGTTGAAAGGATTGGAGATTCTATATCAATTAGAGATAAGATCTTACAATAGTTTATAAATAGGTACAAATCTTATCTTACAAACAGATTTTATAAAATTGAGTTAAACTTAAAATCAACTTCTTGAGATGGTATCAAAACCTATTATAACGAGGTTATTAGACCTAACAATATTGTTGGACCTATCGGTCACCCCATATCTGACCACTCTTAAATATATAGTCTCACACGAGTTAGGAAATCTCAATATAAAGGAATTGTTGGCTAGAGATAAGGTCTTTCTTTCTATAATATATAAATATATATAAACCTACTTATAAGTCGGTTTTATAAGATTGAGTATGTAGTTAAAAATATTGTATTAATTATATCTTTGTTAAGTGTGGAAAGAACTTGGTTGTTAATCTTGCATGGTTAATTTGTTTTATTAATTTTTAATTGGTTAATTTAAGTTCTCTTTGTTGAATTGACTCAAACCACTTCTTTACAAACAAAATGCCAAAATCTTTAAACTTGGGAGTTATGGTAGTAAATTGGTATGAATGCATGTGTTTGGGTTCTCTTAATTAGGTTATTAATTTAGATTTGTTGGGTTGTGTGAGTGATAGAGAGAAAGAGAGGCATATATTTGAATATGCAGCTTAAGAAAAGGGAAATGAGGGAATTAGTTTTTTTTTTTTTTCAAATGTCTGGACAATTGAGTCAAATCATGAATTATAATAATAGATGAATAAATTTAGGTGTAATTGTAATTTTGGTTATGTTTGATAAAATCTGTAATTTGGTTATAATTTTTTATACAAATTTAATCCTTTAATTTTTAATTTTTAATTTTTGTTTTCAAATTTTTACTAAATAAATAACAATTTTCATATCAAATAACTATGAAAACTGAATATGAATTTTCACCTTTAAAATGGAAATTGATAATTAAACGTGACGGTTATCATCTTAAAGTCATACTTGTATACATAATTAAATTTGACGGTTATATTTGTATAAATAATTAAACTTCACCGTTAACGTTCTATCTTTCCATCCATGTCAGATTGTCTTAAGACACGGGAATATGAATCGTTTAAAAATATTTGGTTTGGTTTATATTTGAGTATACCATAAGTCTAATTTAACCTTAGAAAACTAACTTATAAGAAAATATTTGCATCTACTTATATTAGTCTCATCTAGTCGATGTAAGATTTCCAACACGCTTTATCATGTCGATGTTATCCAACTCGTATATGGGACTAAATATTTATTAATTCCGATAATGACATGATAGACCCACCAAGTTTAATTTTTGTTTTCAAATTTTTACTCAATAAATAACAAATTTCATATCAAACAACTATGACAACTGTGAATATGAATTCTCACCTTTAAAATGGAAACTGATAATTAAACGTGACGGTTACCATCTTAAAGTCATATTTGTATAAATAATTAAACTTGACGGTTATATTTGTATAAATAATTAAACTTCACGGTTAACGTTCTATCTTTCCATGTCAGATTGTCTTTAAGACACAGAATATGAATCGTTTAAAAATGTTTAGTTTGGTTTATATTTGAGTATACCATAAGTCTAATTCAACCTTACAAAATTAACTTATAAGATGAAGTTTGCATATACTTATATTAGTCTCATCTAGTCGATGTGAGATCTCCAACACGTTTCATCGTGCCGATGTTATCCAACTCATATATAAGACTAAATATTTATTAATCGTCTGATAATGACATGATAGACCTACCAAATCTTGTTAGGTTAGACTCTAATATCATCTTAAAAAGTGGATTATAAGTCTAACTTAACCTTGCGAAACTGACTTATAAGATGAGATTTAGACCTACTTATATACTATGAATTAATTTTATCTCTAATCAATATAAAATTTCTAAATATAATTTTACCTTCTTCTTCTAATTCTTATGAGATAATTTTTCTCCATTTGTTGTTAATTTTGTTTAGGTTCATATCATTCTTTAATTATGTTTTTAATAATTTTCTTCTTTTAGTTTTGTACAAAAATAACCATTTGGTTAGTAGAGAGGTTACTTTTATAAAAAAATAATTATCATAAGAAATATATTAAATTAATTTATGAATTTAATATATTCTTATTTTCTCTATATATTGTGTATTTTTTTTTTTTAAAAAGTGTACTTTGATCTTTGCAAATTTTATATCTATATAATTAGTTTACCTTTTAAGTTCGCTTTCTCTCCTTATTTTTTTTAATTATCATAGCTTTAACTTGATGTCTCTAAATATTACGTGTTTATTATTGTGTCCTGATTTTTTTTTTAATAAAATAGGTGTCGACAAATTTTATTAATTAATTAAGAGATGGATAACATGGAAAGAAATAAAATAGCTACAATAACTAAATTATAGTATTCTAAAAATAATGTTTAGCGATAATAATAATAATAATAATAATAATAATAATAATAATATATAAATTACGCATAAAATAAAAAAAAATATTTCGAATTTAACGACGTCACTTAATAAATGACAATTATTATTTTGTTTTATGACTGAAAAATGATCACACGTCATGCGTAATAATTATTTTTGTACATGTTCTTAAGAATACAAAACTTTAATTATCAGTGTCCTTTATAATTACTTTACATTTGGCAAATATTATACTAATATTAATTTTTTTCAGAAAATAAGAACAGAAACTACAATATAGGGGGAAAATGGCCTAAATTGTCTATTAAATCAGGAGAGGGAAGAAATTTTTCAGGGTATTTTTTATCAAATTAGAGTTACTAATAAAGTTATCTTAGATAAACAAAAGTAAAAAATTCTTGAAACAAACTATACCCAAAAATTTATTGAAAATGATAATGAAAACAACTCATACAAAGTCATAAGTTGCTTTCATAAGGCAAATAAATCATATATATTAGTTCAAAACTCCAACTGTTCTTTTTTAAAAAGCGTAATTGATCATTTATACATTCTTTTAGGAAATCAATGTATATATCTCTTGAAAGTCAAAAATCTTAAATCTCCATAAATTAACAATTTTTTTCCTTAACAGATTATAAATACTTTATATGAGAGATAATCGTACTTAAAATACATTATTAGTCATTGACGATCAAATTTTAAATTTAATTAAAACTAATATAAATTTTAAATATTGTTAGTCTAAAAAATATTTATAAGTTTTAAATTTCTAACATTTCTTTATTTTTAATCATGATTATTTTAAAAATAAAATACGAAATTAATTAATAAAATTAAAATAATAAAAAATAAATAAATTAAAATAATTAATTTATTAAAAAAATATGGAAATAAATATATTTAATAAATTACAAATTTCATATCAAAGAACTATGAAAAGCATTAATGTGACTTTTTTCTTAGAAACTGATAATAATTAAACATAACAGTTATTAACCTAGGTCATATTTATATAAATAAAATAATTAAATTTAATGATTATATTTGTATAAATAATTAAATTTGACGATTAATATTTTATTTGTCACGTTGCTTTTGGATATTAGGTATGTTTTTGTTTAGTAAGAATAGTTAAAAAATGTTTGATTAGCTTTATATTCAATTACAAATTTTCTTCATAGTTATTTAGTTTGAATTTTAAGTCTAATTTTACCTTACAATTTTATTAATAATTAAAATATTTAAATTAAAATAATTATTTTTAAATCAAAAAGCGAGAATAAATATACTTAATAAATTATAAATTTCATATCAAACAATTATGACAACTATGAATATGTATTCTTTTTTAAAAAATAAAAACTGATAATTAAACATGATAGCTATCATCCTATAGGTCATATTTGTACAAATAATTAAACATGATGGTTAACATTTTATCTTTTTTGTCACTTTGCCTTAGAATATTGAGTGTCCTTTTGTTTTGTAGATATGTGAATCAATTAAAATTGTTTGTTTTGCTTTATATTCGACTATAACCTTTTTTAAGTCTAATTCAACCTTACAAGTTTATTAATAATATTAAAAAATATTTGAATTAAAATAAGTAATTTTTTTTTAAAATAAAAAAGCGAGAATAAATATACTCAATAAATTACAAATTTCATATCAAACAACTTTGACAACTATGAATATGTGTTTTTCCTTCAAAAATGGAAACTGATAATAATTAAACATGACGGTTATCATCCTATAGGTCATATTTGTATAAATAATTAAATTTGACGGTAATATTTATATATAAATAATTAAATTTGATGGTTAACATTTTATCTTTTCATATCACGTTGTCTTAGTTTTTGTTTTGCAAGTATGTGAATTGTTTAAAAATGTTTGATTTGCTTTATATTGAACTACAACTTTTCTTTATAGTTTTTTAATATGAATTTTAAGTCTAACTTTACCTTACAAGTTTGGTAATAAAATTAAAATATTTGAATTAAAATAATTATTTTTTAAAAATAATAAGTGAGAATAAATATACTCAATAAATTACAAATTTCATATCAAACAACTATAACAGATGTATTTTTCCTTCAAAAATAGAAACTGATAGTTAAACATGACTATGACAACTATGAATACAAACTTTTCCTTCAAAAACAAAAGCTGGTGATAATTAAACATGACAGTTATCATCCTATAGATCATATTTGTATAAATAATTAAATTTAACGGGTTATATTTATATAAATAATTAAATTTAACGGTTAACGTTTTATCTGCTCATGTCAGGTTGCTTGAAGATATTAGGTGTTCTTTTGTTTTGCAAGTATGTGAATCCTTAAAAGTGTTTGGTTTGCTTTATATTCAACTATAAATTTCTGTCACAATTTCTTAGTATGAATTTTAAGTCTAACTCAACCGTACAAGTTTATTAATAAAATTAAAATATTGAAAAATATTTGAATTAAAATAATTATTTTTTAAAAATAAAAAGTGAGTATAAATATACTCAATAAATTACAAAATTTCATATCAAACAACTTTGAATATGAATTTTTTCTTCAAAAATGGAAACTGATATAATTAAACATGACAGTTTTAAATTTGACGATTATATTTGTATAAATAATTAAATTTGACGGTTAACATTTTATCTTTTCATGTCAGGTTGCCTTCAGATACTAGGTATGCTTTTGTATACTTGGTGTGCTTTTTTTTTTTGCAAGTATGTGAATCGTTTAAAAATGTTTGGTTTGCTTTATATTCAACTACAACTTTTCTTCACAATTTCTTAGTATGAATTTTTAGTCTAGCTTTACCTTACAAGTTTATAATAATACTAAAATATTTGAATTAAAATAATTATTTTCTTAAAATAGAGAGCGAGAATAAATATAGTTAATAAATTACAAATTTCATATCAAACAACTGTGACAACTATGAATATGGATTTTTCCTTCAAAAATGAAAACTAATATTAAGCATGACAGTTATTATCATATAGGTCATATTTGTACAAATAATTAAACATGATGGTTAACTTTATCTTTTAGTGCCACGTTATAGTAGGATTAGGATACTGAGTGTGCCTGATTGTAGATATGTGAATCGTTTAAAAATGTTTGTTTTACTTTATATTCACCCATAATCTTTCTTTTAAGTCTAACTTAACTTTACAAGTTTATTAATAAAATTAAAATATTAAAAAATATTTGAATTAAAATAATTAATTTCTTTTAAAATAAAAAACGAGAATAAATATACTCAATAAATTACAAATTTCATATGGAACAACTATGATAACTATGAATAGGAATTTTTCCTTCAAAAATGGAGACTTATAATAATTAAACATGACGGTTATCATCCTATTGGTCAAATTTGTATAAATAATTTAATTTGACGGTTATATTTGTATAAATAATTAAATTTGACAGTTAATGTTTTATCTGTTCATGTCATGTTGCCTGACGGGTGTGCTTTTGTTTTCTAAGTATGTGAATCGATTAAAAGTGTTTGGTTTGTTTTATATTCAACTACAAATTTATTTTAGAATTTTTTAATATGAATTTTAATTCTAACTCGATTTATTAATAAAATTAAAATATTAAAAAATATTTGAATTAAAATAATTATTTTTTAAAAATAAAAAGTGAGTATAAATATGCTCAATAAATTACAAAATTTCATATCAAACAACTTAGACAACTATGAATATCAATTTTTCCTTCTAAAATGGAAATTGATAATAATTAAACATGATAGTTATCATCTTATAAGTCATATTTGTATAAATAATTAAATTTGACGGTTACATTTGTATAAATAATTAAATTTGACAGTTAACATTTTATCTTATCATGTCACATTTGTCAACACCCGATTTTGTCCGGGTAATCTTTTAAATTAAAGCATAATGATAAAAATAAAAAGAAATAAAAATCAATAATAACATAAAAAGATATTTATCAGTTTAAGTATTCTTGAAATAATAATAGTAAAAAATTAAATAAAATTTGAACTTTTTCATTAAAAAAAAAAAAAA
>Ga0209489_108251_pt1 | contig 14470 bp, 4 predicted proteins | sample SiratrowhiteBW_FD_187527 | JGI IMG/M metagenome (GOLD analysis project Ga0209489, IMG submission 187527) | Root nodule microbial communities of legume samples collected from California, USA - Siratro white BW (SPAdes) (version 2) | ecosystem: Host-associated > Plants > Roots > Nodule | place: USA... | reverse complement strand
GAGACATGATGTAAGGATAACATCTTTCCAAAAATGGTGAGGAAAAATGGTTGTGAATAAAAAGTGCTTAAGTAGTTTCAGGAAGAAGTTTTTTTTTTTTTTTTTTTTTTTTTTTTTTTTTTTTTTTTTTTTTTTTTTTATTTTTTATTTATTTTTTTTTGTTGTGTTTAGTTAAGGATACCATTGAATTTCATGTCTTGCTAAATTGAGTTTGGTGAATTGCTAAAATTGGTTAGACTAATATTCATGAGTATAATCAATATGAAAACTAATATTCATGAGTATCGTCACTATGAATAACAATATGAATACACCAAATTGTGTTTTGATTTCATTAAAAAACGTCTGAAAGCTAAAAAAATAAATCTTCTAGTGATTCTTCATTAACCAAAGCCAAGTACATCTCCAATAATTATCAATAAAGATAACAAAATATTTAAAACCAAAAAGGATAACAATAGGGAAAGGATTTCACATATCATAGTTGCATGGTTGTGTTTGTGAACTGTTGGCAACAATTATAAAAGGCAAAAGCAAATTGGTAACTATAGTAAAAGAAGAAAAAAGAGAACTATTACCAAATTCCTAATAACTCAGACATCAATACATTACTAGTGTATCACTGAAACGGTGCTTCTAAAGGATTGGCGTGTCATACATCAAGATGGATTAGCCCGGAATATAGGAGTAACAAGTGACTCATCAATGAAAGTAGAATAGTTAGACCTATCCATCTTTTTAATACTAACAATATGTTTGGGGGAATCTATTTAGAAAGTTGATGTGGCACTGGAAGACTTTTTTTTCTTCTAAAAAGCTAGAGGAAAAGAACTTTGGGGGAGGGTGTCAAAAATAGTGAAAATGAACTTGGGAGAAAGTTTGCTTAAACAAGTCCTCTAGAGGCATTAAGTCTAGATACAGTGTTAAAGTATAAGGAATGGAGAAACATTGAGCTGAAATACAAATCCTCCATTTATATTGAGGAAAAGAAGTCAATACATTAAATAAAAGTAATTTGGTAACTCTAATAATAAAGATATGATATGAAAATAAATAAAAATATTCCTAATAATAAATATTTCTAATTATATAGGATTTACTTCTTACTTTATAACAATTACTTTGATAATTTATTAATCAAACTGTGATAAACTTAACACTATTTAAATATAATTTTAATTTTTAATTAATAAAGTGATATTCTTATAAGGAAACATTTACTGTCCATCCCTTGAGATGATGTTAGTAAGTTTTTTATAATATCAAGTAGAAAATATTAAATATAAAAAACATTAACTAAAAGTTAAGGTGAGATGGTGGTCAAGCTCAACTTATTACACACTATAAAGTGGACCTGCTCTCATCCTTAGTTTTACAATTAAAGCATATTTTAGCCTAGCTAGATCACGTTGATTCAGACTGTTTCAACGAGGCAGGTCCTGGTTTAACTGCTTATCATTCAGTTCAACATAACAGCTGGATCATCTTGACCAAACTGGTTCATGGCCATCCTTGTTCAACTACCCAACACTAGTACTAGTCTCTTTCTGTATATAATCTTCTGTCTTGAAGTTAAATGTCTTCTTCTGGTCCATATAAATCTTGATTTTCACTGTTGTAGTTGAAATTAAATTTGCTGTTTTGCATGAAGTTCGTGTGACAGGTTTTGAGCTAATCACATGCAGGTGGTTAGCGAGTTCAAAATAATTATTTTGGTATCGTTGCTTACTTTGTTTATCTTTGACATTTTAGGTGTTGCTTTCAATTTGTTCCCTGTTAACGGATCCAAATCCTGACGATCCTTTGGTCCCTGAAATTGCCCACATGTACAAGACAGACAGGAACAAGTATGAGTCAACCGCAAGAAGCTGGACCCAGAAATATGCCATGGGCTAATTAACATATAGTACGAGGGAGAGAGATTTTTATTTTCTATGTCTAGGCCTAACAGCCTTTGTATGCATATTTGTGGACTGAAATATTTCCCGTGTTTGTATTGCAAAATGCAAATGTTACTTCTAAAACAGTGAAACGTAGCCCCAATTAAAAGTGTCAAAATTTTAACCTTGGATTTGACAGCGTCGTCGCTTATTTAGAATGTTTGGGTTGCTTTTCTGTTATGCACTACAACATCCATTTATTGAAAATCAATGAATTTAATAAGTATATAGCAGTCTTGATGAATTTCATGTTTTAATTTTCAAGAGTGAATGGGTATTGAGTGGTTACGTATACTAAGTGTTAATGGACACGAACATGACTTTGGTAAAGCTATGCTTCAAGCTTAAATTTATAATGAACTTGATACTTAGTTTTCACTGCAGAAATTAGATCTGCCTTTTTTGTATTGGATAACTATTAAGCTTTCGAGTCTTGAATGTCCGAATCCTATTGATGATGTGAAGCCACAATTATAACCATAATTCCAAAAGTGAATTTTCCTCTCATGAAGAAAAACTTGATGAAGAAAGAAAAGGAGAATTAAGAGGTATAGAAATAACAAACATGACAAAGAACAAATAAAATGAAATCAAGGAAAATTCTAAAGAAGAATAACAAGAGGAAGAGGAAGACTCATAGCTTTGAAGAATAAGAATACAAGATTTGTATACAAGTATTTTTTTAGTCTTTAGTGTGTTGTAAAACCTCTCAACTACTAAATGTTACTTTTATGTACATATAGGGTATTTTGACTATTTTACTATCCTTCAAACTTTCAAGAGTTTTCTAAGACATCGCTAATGTGATTTCTTTTAAAGTTATCATTGTTTACTTTCAAGAGTCTTCTTAGACATTACCAATGTGACTTCTCCTAAAGTCATCATTATTTTTTTCATGTGTAATCATTACATTTTCGTATATATAAAGAACTATCCATGCGAATGTTTTAAGGGATTAAGATGTACTAATCATACTAAGCGGAGTTAACTATTGATTAACTAACTCATTTTTCTTGTCCATTTCACTCCTAGGTCAAGTTCCTCCATTATAAAAGGGAGTCTAGTTCATTTTTTAACTCACTTTTAAATATTGAAGATTTTTTTGTGAGTCCATAATTGAGAGTCTCACGAGTTTTATTTTCTAACTGTAATTTTTATGTTGAGCTTTCTTAAGAGGTGAATTTTCATACACTTGTCCTTTGATTCTTTATCAAAGGTGGTGTGTTCTTCTCCAATCTATTGTCTCGATCCATTTTTCTTTCATTTCTTTGTTTGCTCTTGTTTTTACGTTAAAACTAATACAAAATAAATGGGTTTCTCCATGAAAATGTACGCTTCTGTTCATGAATGTGCAAAATCTATATAGTTTCTCTTCTCCAACACCTCTTAAGTTGATCACGATCTTCTCAACCTTCTAAGGTTTACATCAATTCCCTTCTAACTATTTTTAACAATTTATTTTTGAAATCTTATTTGTAATATCATAAATAAATGTTATGTATAATACAATAAACTAAAATGGCCTTGTGAGATGGAAGTTATTGTTAGAGGATTATAAGGAAAATATGGTCAATCTAAAGGATCCTTTGGAGGAAATCATCAAGTCATAAGATCCATGGCTTAGAGAACGGAAGAAGACGAAGTCTCAATGGTGAAGACCTTACTACTTTGAATGTTAGAATATTACGATTTAAGAATATTAAATTGTATTAATGTACATTTTTTTCTTGTAATTGTAAGATTTTGTAGAGGCATATGTGGCTAGTTTTTTTTTTTTTTTTTTTTTTTTTTTTACCTTGATTGGCTCTGATTTTGGACTTGAAAAGCCAACCAACAACCCGTAAAAGTAGGCGTCCAAAACCTTGAAGAAAGCATGGAAGAAAAAATTGGAGCTTCAAGTCCTTGGAATATGCCATTTTTAGTTCAATTTGAGGCATTCCTTCCTTAGGCTTTTAGGTGTTTTAGGTATTTTTGGCTTTCTTTTGGTACCGAGATGTTGCGGAGGTGATGAGAGGCTATCTATCTTACCTTAACATTCATTTGCAAAATGCAAATCTAGGGAAGCTTGCATGAAGAGGACTTCGAGCACTACATCTTAACATGGATTATGAAGTAGATGATAAGAAAAAGCTTTCGTCTCCACCTGGTTTCTATAACTTACCTCCTCCTCCTCCTCAAAGAGTCAAAGCTCAATAATCTACTTTAAAGACCTAATGCCACCATGGTGCTGATGGAATAGCTTGTACCCAACCCTGTTCTCATTTTTCAATGTTTATGTCTTTTCAAATAAAGGTAAAAACTGAATTTTGTGGAAGCATGAGAAGTAGTAAGAGAGTTCACAGTTTGAAAAAGGTTGCCACATGGCTTAAACCTAGCTTACGCTAACCTAAGCTTGGCACCCAAGTTAGGTTATTTATCCTAGCTTAGCGCCCAAGCTTCAAAGTAGATGTCCTACGGTCAGGTTATTTACCCTAGCCAATGTACAGCCTAAATACAAGGTCCAAAATTCTATTTTACTTCTTTGCATTTGTACAAAGACAAGAAGAAAAGAAAAGAAAAGGAAGTTTCAAATAATCCATCCTCCAAAGGAGAAGAGTCTTTTGAAAACCTTCTTGCTCTTCCATTCTTCTAGCCTTGGGTCAATGGTCTAGATTGTCCTCTATTAGATGCTTATGTGAATACGAGTCTTCTCTTACAAGACCATGAAACTTAGGCAATAAGTGATGGAATATACCCTAGTCACCTTAGTCAAAAATAAAGAGGACAAAGAGCCATAGGGTAGATCAAGAGCTTTCTAAAAGATTGGGCACATCTGAGCGTGTTTTGGCTTTCAATCAATTGCTGGGTCTGAATTCAACCATGGAGAGATTGCTTTGGAGAGTATGGAGCATCAAGGAGAAATTCTCGAAATTGTATAAATTGCTTAGAATAGTTTAAAATAATTTGGACCTTGTATTTGGGTCAAGTAGAATTGATTTTGGCCTTGTATTTTTTGGACTATGTAATGTAAGTGTTGGGTCTTGAGGCCCATAAATAATGTTGGGTGTGATCAAGGAGTTCAAATTCCATAATTTGAACTTAACTTGATAGGGAGTGTTTATTTTTAGAGGATTTCCACATGGCAACATGTCATTAGATGAGTTGTGATGTCTAGGATTGAGGAAGCTTGCTCCACATGCTAGGACATGCTTCCTTGCCACATGGCACTCTATCAATGGAGAGGATCCTCTCTGTTCATAGGTTGCCACTTGTCATGTTCTTATCTGAGAGGTTTTGAAACACTTTGGCCTATAAATAGAAGTGCTCACTACATGTAGAAACAAGCTTGATTGAAGTAGTGAAATTTTCTTTAAGGAGGCCTTGAAGAACCTCTTGGTAGTTGGCCCAACCTCTACCAATAAATCCTTCATCACCTAGTTCACTTGTCCATTGAAGTTCCACCTCAAGTGCTTCATCTTCCATCTCGTGTTTCTTTAAACACTTAATCTTCCATCTCATATTTCTTCAACCGTTTATCTTCCTTCTTCAACGTTTCCGCATGCTTGAAGATCCTTCTTCCATTCCTTTGTTCAGTGCAAAACTTCTCTAGTCTTCCAGAAACTCAATTGGAGATTAAGGAAGCAAAGCATCGTGAAGGCTCCTATATCATTTGGTTTGTTGAGCTTTGGTCTTCAAGAGATAAGTTCTTGCATCCTTCACCACTTTTCTGCATTTCCGTGTTGATTCCTTACTGTTTTTACATGTCTTGTTGTATTGTACTGATTATTTGTAGTTGTTTTTGAGTTTAAACGATTCAAACACCTTCAATCTACTTGAACCATCCAAAAATCTTGTGTTTAGGTGTTCTAATGAGTGTGCCACAAACTTTTATGTGTTCTTAAGTCTTGATTCAATTTATGTTCAGTTTCTTGTGTTGTTTTGTTGATTAGCTTTGCTTTTATAATCCTTAGACATGTTGTCAAGTCATGTGTAATTCCATAATGTCATCAATTCCATAGGTCTATACTAGAAGTTTAATTGTGTGAAAGAAAATTGTTGAACATCATGTGTTTGATAAAAAAGTCTAAGAGAAGTGTGCCTTTGTGTGGTTTTTCATTTTCATTTTTGAGTTCCAATACTTGCTATTAGACCATTAGTGAGTTCTTAAGAGCTTATAGTTCCTAAATGTCTTGTTGTTTTGTTCCAATTGCTTGAATTCCTTAAGTTTCCTTCATTGCACATAATCTATTTGACAAAAGATCATGGCAGTTACCTAAAAACGTTTCTGTTTTGTATTTATTTGGGACATTTCAGTTATCTGTTTGATCTGAAATTTCGTGTGGAACTTCCTGAGTGTGTTCAGAATTGGAGATAAAATTTTTGTGTGCAAACACGTTGTACTTTGGTTGCAATAAATCAAACATATGCAGAACTGAATAATTCTAGTTTTATTTTTTTGTTTTTAATCTACTCTAGAGACATTCTAAGTTAATTCTTTTGTGTGTTGTACCTCCATTTTGTGTCTTAATTTCTAGTTTGTCATTAAATAAGTCCATTTGAGTTGAGCCCTTTCGAATTGTGCATTATATTTTTATATTTTGTGGCCTCTTGGTGAACTAGAACATTAATGAGAAAATTTGGATTAAGTTGGTAACGAATGCATCAAGACTTGATTTGAGATCAAATTTGGAGAAGAGTCCACAAAGGAGGGTGAGACATGTTGCTAGAAATAGAGTGAGAAATTTGATAAAAGTTGGAGTGAAAGACTTGTGAGGAGTTTGGCAAAACACTTGGAAAGCATAGTATAGGAATTTAATTTTCATCAAATTATTTGATTGTATTTCTTTGAGTTGTAAGTTGTAATTACAATTTTATTAGTGGTGCCAAAGAGCTTCACCTTTAGGAATTCACCTAGTTAAAATTTTTAAGCTTTGTCATTTAAGTTTCCTTACAAAATTTGCTTTTACTTTGAGAATTCCAACATGACTAGATTTAATTTTTGCTTAATTAGTGTGAGTCGCCTTCGTTTGTGACTTAGTGAATTCACTGTAAGAAAGAACAGTGGAGTGCATTGGGGTCAAGCTCTGGCAAAAGAAAGTTTTTATACTTAAGTTGTCCTAGTGATGAAGTCGTATTCAGTCAAAAAAATGTAGTTAAATACAGTACTAGGAAGTGACTCCTAAGTCATCTCTCAAGGACCTAGTTTTCTGACAAAGGATTAAAAACGCAGAGAGGGGGGGGGGGAGTTTTAACAATTGCAACAGAAATTCAAAATAAAATAGAGAAATTGATGATAATTAAACCAGTAACCGAATTAGATTAACCTCTTGATTAGATTGCAATCCAATTATCATAGGTTACATAAATTCATGTTCAACGTACTAAACCCTCATTCCAACACAAATTAATTAACTAAGTGAGAATTAACACAAGTTTTCTCTATGCAAATTAAGCATTCACAAACATAATTCATTCCCTCCCAACAACCCATAACTCACTCCATGAAGCATGAATAGAGACACAAATTTCATATTAATTGCTACATTAAGCATGAACCAGTGAAAACATTAAGCACAAAAATAGATTGATGAAGAGTTAAGAGACGGAGAGCACAAAAGTAACACAATAGAGAACCTCAAACCTTCATTGCAATCTGAATCAAGAGGATAACCTTATTGTTAGCACCAAGAGTTGTTGTATTGATTTGATGAAGCCAAACCAACTACATCTACAACTGCTGAGTTAATCTGGAGCAACCAGCCATGTTGACCAAGTCAAGACCAAGTGTTGTCAAGTGAAGATGCATGGAGTTTGGAGTTTTTGGGTCTAGGCTTTAGGTGGTGTTGATGTGTCTAGATTGAGGTAAAATCTGTGATGATGAATGTCTTGATCATTGATAAGCTCCATTGTGAAAATTGGTTTTAGCAAGGTTTTAAAAATCATCAAAAATAGATTTCAAATTTTGATAAACAGTTTTAACTGTCTTTTAAAATTTAGTCGACTAAATGTCAAATCAATCAACTAAGGTTTGATAGCTGTCACTACAGTTGTTTATAAATAGCTAGTGCGTTTTCAAAAGATAACAACACAGAGAATTTTCAAATATACTACACTGATTTGATTTGAGAGAAAACGCTACCACACTTTTTGAGATCAAGATCAATTTGAAGTTTTCAAAGAATTCATCAAGAAATGAATTTCTGCATTCTGCGGGAGCTTTGGAAAATGACTGCACATTTCTACATCATTGATTTGACCTCAGCCAAAGCACTCTATACCCGTTTCTTCTTACATTTATGATCTCATGAGTGATGATCAGTGCCACTAATGGTTGACTACCAAGCTCTCACACACATACCAACCCAACTTAAGGACCTAGAACCGAAACACCCAACATCTTCATGTTGACCCCAAGTCATTCACTTGAACAATTCTGGTCCAGGTTGGTTCCAATAGATTCTTCATGAAGCAGTCTTCATGAACTCACTTGCTTAGCATTGAGCTAACATAGTCCAGATTAATTCCATCAGAACTTCAACAAGTTATGGTCTTCATTGACTTTATCAAATCACATGCTCAACATTGGTGCTAACAGTGGTGACGTGGCAAAAGACGTGGCAGTCCAACATAGTGCAATCGAATATGCTTCAAAAGATATTGTAGAAAGTCGAGGAAGGTCATGCTTTGTTCAATGCATCAAAAATAGGGTAAAATACAGGCTTCTTATGTGCAAAATTTAAGTGAGTATCTTTACAGAAGATGTGTGCAGAATTGTTAGCAAAATTGGCAATTATGGTAAGCACTTCAGTTGCAATATAGCAAGTAATAAAATTATGGTTATTCCTAAAACAATTATTGTATATTAAGATTCAGAACAAATTCGAGATTTGATAGAATATTGAGAAAATTCAAAAGATAAATTTTATCAACAATCAAAGACTGAAAAAGGTTTAACAATGATATGATGAACTTGCCAGGGTTAGATCGTACCAATCTTTACTCTCATGTATTACAAAAGTTATCTTCTTCTATAGAAATTATTAATATCAATCCACAAATTTACTCAAATTTGATTCCTTAGTGAATCAGCATGGCGATAATCTATAAACCGTCAATTCCTTGATCAATTATATAGATGAATCTTGCATAACACATGGATCTTAATAAAAAACAATGATATCTTTATTTGGTAAATTAAATCCACAACACAAGTTTTCATTCAGTAAATTAATTTAGATATATATTCAAAAGATATTTTCCAATACTTTTAAGAATCAATAATTGGGTTATGGATTCACACAACAAGCATAAGCACAATTATGATAGGACATAATTAAGCACAAATATGATTATATGAGTGTTTAGAAAGAATTTAACCTAACCCCAACAATAAGAAATTTAGCTCCTCAAAGACATGAGGAAACCAAACATTACAAGAAAAATGATGGAATGAGAAGATTATTCCAAATGAAGCCTAAAGATGCCTTCAAGAGTCAATTTCATTCTCTGTTCTAGCCAAACATGTCTAACCCTAAACCCCACAAGTTTATTGAATAAAATATGAAATCGACGCTTGGCGCCACATTCTACATCGGGGCGTTGTTGCCACCTCTTTGCTTCTATGGTTTCTTCAAATTGGGCCTACATCATTGGCTTGAACTTGGCTTTACTTGCTTCTTTTCCTCACTTCTTCAAGGCTTAAATCCTAGTTCTCCTCATTCAACATTGTAAAATATGTTTTGGCCAAGTTCAAGAGGGGGTGAATTGAACAGTTGAAAATTTTCGCAAACTGTTTGGAGAATGAATAATTTTTATAGAAAACTATTCAAGAAGATATGTAAAGCAAACAACAAAAGTTCAAAAACAGTTTCAGCTCAATATTAATCAACCAGATACAATAAACTGTAACTAGAAAACAATTCTTGAAAACACCGTGTACTGTAAAAGCAATTCTTCAAAAATTGAATCAAGAAATCAAGGAATTAGATCAACTTCAAATTTATAATGATTTACTGATTAAAGAACTTTTTGTCAAACAATAAAAACTATGTTAAGTGTATGAAAATAGTCTTTAATCAACAACTGTGAAAGATTAAGTTTTCTGGAAAACACACTGATGAACAGTTAACCCAGTCAGTTGCGAACACTGTAGATTTACAGAAAACTGATATACTGGTTATTAACAGATTCAAAACTTGTTAAGAAGAGACTGTGTTTAATCAGATTATATGTTTTCAGAAGTTACTAAAAATGTTTTCAGAAGGTTGATTAAATTATTCAATTAGCAAGATTCAGTTGATTCTGAAAATTCAAAAAACACAACAAGATTTAACAAGAACAGTCAAGAGAGAGCAAGAGAGATTCAAGACACAACAGATTTATCCTGGTTCACCTTTCCACAAGGGCTACGTCCAGTCCCTTACACCACTGTAAGGATTTCCACTATAAAAAGATCAAACTAGATCAATTTACAGAAAAACAACAACTTACTCCCCGTAAGTAAACACTGCTCTCCACAATAAACAATCTGCTGAACCTACAGTAGAACCCAGAACTATACAGAATCCACTGTATATTCCATAACAGCCCTTGTTGATCCCATCAACAAGTTACAACATGTACAAAACCCACTGTACAAACAAAATTACCAACCCAGGTAACTCACAACAGAATAACCTTCAATACAGTGAAAGAATTATCACAGTCTCAGGAAAACAAGCACTTCTATACAACAGATTACAACAGTAATGAAGAAAGGGTATAGAAGGCTTAGTCTGATGATCAAATCAGTGAAGAAACTGTCTCAGTCAAATCAAAGCTCCAGTAGTAGTTTGAGATACAGTTCTTGATGTAAACGTTGATTGATCTTGATGACTAGACACAAAGGCGCTTTTGCTCTCTTTAAAAACTCAAATGTTCTTGCTCAGAAAATGTTTAGAATGATTTCAATAATGTTTTCAAAAAATCGCGCCAAATATTTATAGGTAATTGTCTTGAAATTTCAATCGATTGTTTTGGTAAGCAGTCGATTGTTTTTCTCGAGTTAGTTAAAACAGTTATTCAAAATGTAATTTCTGATTTTAATGATTTCTCTAATCTTTTGTTAATTTAGAAAATACTTATGGAGCTTATCCTTGATTAAGATTGCATGTATCACCGATTTGAACTCAAACTTACCCCACAACACACAATCCTAGGTTCTAGACCAAGCTCTTCAATCTTCATGAAATCTTCATGCTTTTCACATATGATCATATGGTCTTAAACTTCTTCACTTGGTTGGCTTCATCAAATCATCACAGCAACCCACTGGTGCTAACAAATATTTTTCTAATAAACTTCATAAAAAATAAATTGAATTAATATCAAATCCTTCTCTTGACTTTCACAATCAATTATTAAGAAAAACTGTTAAAAATTGAGGATTAAACAAGTTCTAAGTGTAGAAAGGGATGATTTTTGACCTGAAATTATATCAGTAATATGATATAAAATTACTCTATTAAGAATTAAAGCTTGCTTCTCTAGAAGATAATTCAGTCGTCGAATTAGCGCCTTTGGTGCATCGCATTGTAGATTCTCCAAGAAGAAGAAGATAGTCTAACAGTATTGTCTACAATGACCATCTAATGCGACTGTCTAGTCTATGTTAAGTGTATTTGACTCTTTCTACACCCTTATCTTCATTTCACTTGATCTTGTTGAGGTGTTTTCTTCAACTGAGTCTCTCTAGATGGTTCACTAGACCGTCTACTCCATGTAACCAATAAACCGTCTAGTTAGACCGAATGTGTATACTTGTTAGACCATCTATGTTTGGAAAAATGCAAGGCTAGTAGAATTTATAGTTAAAGACCAAATAAACCCCTTTAGATGAATCTCAATTTAAACATTAGATTCATTATTGGTTACACTCCAAGAACACCATAATTAAAGTGTCTAAGTGTGAGTAAAAGTGTGTTTATCATGAGCTTTCATTGTGTTCTTTGTAAGAGTGTTCTTTATTTTTCTTAAGAGTTTTTATTTTCAATGAGAGGTTAAGAAGGTGTAACCTGGAGAGGTCCAAATACTCATTGTAACTTCGAGAGGTGAGAAATACTTATTGTAACCAAATATTTTGACTAGTGGAAACTATTAAGTAGTTTCTTAAGAGAACTAGATGTAGCCCAAGTTTGGGTGAACTAGGATAAATCTTCGTGTTCTAATCCTCGGTAAATCTTAGTGTTGCTTATACTTTGGTTGTTATCACGATCCAATAGATGATAGTCTTACTGAAACACTATTGGTAGATGATCTATTAGGCTATCCATTAGATGGTCTACTAGAGATTTTATTTTCATTCGCTATCATAAGCTCCATGTTATAGTATAAAGGGATGTGTGGATGCCTCAATGCACTCATATGATCATTCCAATATAAAATTGAAGGTTGATTATTGAGACGTCTTTCTCTCTTAGTGGAGGTACAATACATTACATTACCTTGGAAACTTAATTTGGCTAAGGGTACTTTTCTCTCCTTACTTGAAAACAAGAGAACAATTGTTCTACCTTTAAATCTAGAAGTGAGGAAGGTCAACCCTAGTCTTTAAAGCTCTAGCTTCCCTTTTATGTTTTCTTAGGGGAAGGGGTTGATAAAATTCACTAAGGCTCTGCCCATATTTAGAACTCCTAGAATTACTTCTACTCCTACTTTTTATTTTTATTTTTTATTTTTGTATTTTATCTTCTTTTTGTCTTAAAATTTGAAGTCCCTCCTTCAAAATTACAATTTGGGCATCTTTTTCAATTTTCTCTTTCTCTTTCAAAATTGCCTCTTACTTTTTTTTTTATGGTTTTAGTGACTTGAGCTCTCATGATAAACGGTTCAAGCTTTTAGGAGTATCACTTGAGTCACTACCACTATGGTGTGAAGTATGCTTAGACATCTTAAGTTTTCCTACTTTTTTTTTTCTTTTTTATATAAAACTCATGCTCAGCTTCACTATAAAATCTGGCATATAAGCCAGGTTCACACCCCAGATTCCATCAATCATGTGCCATCGCATAAAACATACCATTAAAAAAAAAGCACAAACAAACATGGAGGGATTAGGCCAAAGTCATGTAAAGAAATACAAAAAAAAAAAAAAAAAAACCAAAAAAAAAAACAAAAAAAAAAAAAAAAAAAAAAAAAAAAAAAAATCCCAAAAAAAGACCTAAACAAAACAAAAAGTAAGGAGCCTATACGTATTATGAAAAAAATCCTAAGAAATGCTAGAAGGTAAACTACCTGTCAGCACCCAATTTCGTCCGAGCAAATAAAATTCAAAAAAAGTATATAAATAAAAAATTAAAAAATAAAAAAAAAATTAAAGGAGAAAATAATAAAAATGCATTTTTTCAATGGTTAGAATTTAAGTTTGAATTTTATAATCTTCTATTTTTATAATAATAAAATATGATTTAAGTTCTCACATTTTCATTACTTTTACTAAAATATTTATTTGCTTTTTAGAAAATAAAAATAACAATAATAAATTAGTTTTCTTTTATTTTGTTGAGAAAAAGATAAAATATATTTGTTTAAAAAATAAAATAATAAATAAATAAATAATAATAATATTGCATTAAATAAAATAAAAAATAATAAATGTAAATAATTATTATAATAATAATAATATGTTTTCATTTGAAAAAAAAAATAGTTGGATTTTATTTAATTGGGTCCTTCTTCTAAACAGCTTGCAGAAAATAAAATAAAAATAAAAAAAGCCTGGTCTCTTAAGGTTCAAATAGAAACATAAGCTTCAACAGTTGACTAAGCTCTTTTGAAAATTAGTGTGCAGGTTATTTTATTTAATTAAAATTGATAAAAATTTGCTTGATTAAACATTGACTGAGTTTGATTATAGAATTAATTCTAATTTTAAATAAAATAAATATGACAAAGGAAGTTGAGGATATTAGAGAGTCCATTTTAGGGCCTTTTATTGATAATTGGTTATTCTGTTTTAATACAAATAATTCGGATTAATCCAATTAATTTCCCACTTTTTCCCACTAAAGAAATACTCACTAAAATTTACTACCACTAGAAAATTAAAAGCTTGAAAAAGAAATAATTTGTATAATTAGAGGTAATTGACAAATCACAATTAAAGTGCATATTGTATTTTTACAACTCATATACCCTACTTCAGACCTACATTACGTACACACACTACAACCACGAAAAAAGTATACCACGACCACAAAATAGAGACACACACACAGAAAAAACATAGAGACAAATTATAATGCTTGAAAAATATTAGTGTGCGCTTAGAGTCGTCTAAGGATGTTGATCGGAGCTTCAACAGATGTTTAACACGAATCAAATTACAAAGGAAAGGTTAAAGGAATTACAAAGAGTCTTCAATTGGTACATTTTTTGTCCTCTATACTTTCATAGGATTCATACTGCATTGTATTTGCTTTGTGATTACATGGTGTAATATTAAATGAAATAGTAATAGATAGAATGTAAATATGTATATATATATATATAGATATATATATATATATATATAT
>Ga0209489_108250_pt1 | contig 14473 bp, 6 predicted proteins | sample SiratrowhiteBW_FD_187527 | JGI IMG/M metagenome (GOLD analysis project Ga0209489, IMG submission 187527) | Root nodule microbial communities of legume samples collected from California, USA - Siratro white BW (SPAdes) (version 2) | ecosystem: Host-associated > Plants > Roots > Nodule | place: USA... | reverse complement strand
CTAAATTTACAAATAACATTATAAAGTTTTAAGTTCAAAATACATAGAAAATTTAAATATATTATAATATTTAAGTTTAAGATTGAACAATATATAATAACATACTTAAAAGTAAAAAAAAAAAAATAATCAAAAAAATTGCAGCTTTTATCTTTAAGGCAAAATTTTAAAATACTATTGTATTAAAAATTATTATAATTTAAAATAAAGTATTAATCAATTGTAAATCAACTTTTGACTAATTTTAATTGATTTTTCAATTTTTTATCTTGTTCATAAATTTCTAAACAGGTTCGTTCAATTGAGCCTGTAATTCAAATAAATATAATGTTAATACTATTTTTTCAGAATAGCTTTTACCACCAAACAGTTTTGTGAAGAAAAGAAGGAAAACAGAATAAATAAAAAATATATGTTAAATGAAAAAAAGTCACGTACAGAGTATCAAATATATTTTCAAATAAGCAGCTTTACAGTGGATATGAATCGTTCCTTTTTTGTTTGTTTTTTTTTCTACGTGAATATGAATCGTTCCTTTTTTGTTTTTTTATATGAATCGTTCCTTTTTTGTTTTTTTTTTTATACGTGAATATGAATCGTATAGCTTTTCAGTGGATATGAATCGTCTATTTTCTTTTTTTGTCTTTTTTCTATGTGAATATGAATCGTATAGGCGTCTTGTTTTTATTTATAATGATAACACTTAAATGAATTATATTTTTTATTTATTTATAATTTTTTGAATTCAAGTACCATGTCATCTATCTTCTAGGAAACACAACTTTTTATTAAAACTATGTTGAGTAATATTATTTTTAAACATTCAGTTATTTAAAATAAATAAATATATATATATATATATATATATATATTTTGCTAAAATATTTTACTTCATAACATATTTAAGAATAAGTATTTATCCAATTGAATACCATATAAACTCATATGTGAGACAATTTTGTTACCAACCTACCTTCTTATTGTGTTTAAACTTCATTGATAGAGTTTTTATTAAACAAGTGCTCTTTAAATCTTGAAAATCTTATTGTAATCCAATTATTCATGGTCATGATGGGTTTTAAATTGTATTTAAACAATTGTAAAGGATAGATATGATAATAATTAAGTATTATGTATCTTTCTCTCTAATATACAAATATAAATATTTATTTCTACTTTGAGTCTACACTTCTTGGACTGTATGTCCGTGGATTTACATTTGTTTTTCTTTTTTTATCTCATGAATCTTTTTATTTTTGTTATTTTTTTATGGATCACATTTTGGTCTTTATTATTATCTTTTCACTTAGTCTGTGTTTGATTTTCTTCAAGGGTTACAAATAAATAAATAAGTTACAAATAAATAAATAAATGTATATATATATATATATATAATTTTTTATTATCTTAAATAAATGTGTATTAAATATATATATTTATAAGCGTGTTTTATTATATTTTTCCAACATCTTTTATTATATTTATAAGCATCTTAAGAAGTATGATTTAAAGTCTAAAAATAAATAAATATTTTTAATTAAGTTTCTACTTCTAAAAGGTGTAGATATTTTTAATTGACTTCTTATTAAAAACAGTATTATATTAAGTATTACAAAAAATTATATTTTTTACTTGAATTTTTATTATTATCTCGAGTGACAATCTTAACATTGTTAATTTTGTGTTTTTATATTAAGTAAAAAATGATATAATTAAATTTAAAATAATTTATAAATTTGAGTTTTTTAATTAAATTTCTATTAAAATAATTTATTTTATTTAGTATTCTAAATTTTTATATTTTTTAAGTGAGTAATACTATTTTATCAAGTGAGTTTATTTAACCATTTAATTTTATAATTATAAATACACAATAACACTTAGACAACAAAACCAATAAATATATAAAATTTCAATTATCTTTATCAAAATGACATTCTTTACTTCTTTAAACGATACTGTAAATAAAAAAATAAATCAATCACGTGGAGAAAAAAAATATCATTTGATAAAATAAGTTTCGTAATTTTATTTTTATTATTATTTGTGAGATTGTAAATTAAATGAACGCTTCATTCTAGTTAATAATAGAGACTTGATTGAAAAATAAATGAATTGGTTTAATAGAAGACAATTAAAAATATAAAACTTTACGAGGTAATCAAAATTTAGTTATACTAATTTTTATTAATGATAATGCAAGATAATAATCATATCAACTCTATGACAAATACTCAATTCGAAGGCAAACAAATTTTAAACAATGAAATTAAATTTTTTAATAAGAACTAAATTGAAATACAAACATTTACAAGGGACTTTAAACTTAATTAAATATTTTTCAATTTAATAAATTTTATATTTTTGTGACTTTGACCTTAGTTAAGTCCTATTTTATTTAACAAATTGTATATCAATAAAAAAGATGAATTGATATGATTTTTATATTAAATTATCACAAAGCATGTTTAATTTTAATCACCAAATATTTTTAATAAAAACTAAATTAAATTAAATCAAATAAAACAAACAGTTACTTATACTATACTCTTTAGATCATAAATTTTGCAGCATCTTGTTCAATGATAATTTTCTACAGGTTGAGATTTAAGTTTGCTTATTCTTTATGCATGCTAGTTATACTTAATATGATTTAATGTTACTTTTTTATTATAAATATTTCATATGGAGTATATTTTTTTTCATTGTGTGGACAATGTAATTAATGAAGTACCAAAACATGTTTTAAATGTTTTATATTTCATTTGTGTTGTATGGTTGTAGGTATGAAGTATAAAAGTGTAAAAAGTGAGATTTTAGGTGAATGTTTTTTTTATTTTCAGTTATTTTGAAGGAAGTGCGATGATATTTTTTGGTCATCTCATTTGTTTATATTTTTTTTTCTGCGGTGGATTGGGATTTCTTATTTTGGTTTTTTATTTCATGCATAATGGATGTGTAGCTTCTGGAGTAACAAATCTCTTTGGAGTGTCTTAATCATCAACACATCAAATAAAATGGGAAAACTTCTTTTACAACAGTTGTGTAAAATAAGATGTTTGTTAAACTTTAAACAATGTTCCCTTGTCTTTATGTAAATCTCAAAAAAATAAACGTTTTTAACTGGATTTGAAAAGTGGAAGAATTAGTTGCATGGTAGGATCACAATTGCCAAAAGAGACAAGACGTAGTTGGACTTGTGCAATAAGTTGAATCTTGCTTTGAAATCTCTCAGTTATTGAAAGGTGATCCCTCTTGATAAATTATTCTATGAGTTTTCATTCATCTCTTTGGAAAGCATGAGGCGTGTGTTGGTGGTTGAATCTTGAAATATTTTCTCGATAATTTTTGTGAGTCTTTGTTTAGACTACTGACTTCATTTCAAAAACTATGAAAAATTCTAAGGTGCAATACCTTTCCTTGGAGTATTGGCAACCCCTTGATATTTTCTCTACAACAAAAGGAGTTGGTACCCCTCGTGTGTTAGATGTCTATACCATGAAGAAAATCCTTGGCTTTCTATGCTTGTTGATGTAAATTGTTCCTTTCTCAATTGCAACAGCTGTTCAAACTTTGCCTTCGTGGCTTATGTAGAGTATGAACGACTTTCGCATTTTTTTTTGTTTGTAAAATGACCAGTCATACATTATCTATGACATTGTCTTCAAAGTGACAGTTTTGACCAATTAGTAAAATCTAAACAACACTATATTTCTAAGTCAAAAATTGGGAACGATGGAGATAATCGTAAAATTATATACACAAGCGATCAATGTTGTCAATATTATTGACTTTAAACCGTATTCTTTAGTAGGTGGTGTTGATGTTGTTACTCATGATAATGACTCTAATCATTAAAATAGTTGGGTGTCAAGTCTTGTTGATGATTACACCAGGCTTTTCCGGTTCAAAATGTTTAGCAAATTCAACACGTTTTTTCTAATGGTAACTTGGCTCACGCGTTTGATTTGACTCTTTTAAATAAATTTTCAAAATTCCATGCTATGGATGAAAAACTTATCACAGGATAAACATGTAAATTTTAACATTATAGATTCAAACCTCCTTAGTTGCTTATTTTATAGTTGTTTCAAGGACAAATAATAATAATTTTAAACATGATGACTGTGAAAATAATTTCTTATAGAGGGGCTGATATCCAAAGCTTGATTTCTAAAAGGTGAGCGGATTTTGAAAGACAAGGCTTCTAACTCAAACTCTAATGATCATGATGATTTAGTCTAACCATCATGCAAGACTGGTAAATCATATAAAAATGCTTAAATATCTTTTGGTAAAACCATTGATATAGTTTTTCACGGTTTTATTGGGATTAAGTTTGATACCACTATAGTTGTTGGTATAAAAGTTTAAAAATTTCATTTTAATCCTTACAATTTGCACTTATTATTGTTAGTTAGATGCCTGATGAAATTTGAAAGTGCATGTTATTTTGATATTTCTTGTAAGTTTGAGAAGAAGTATTTAGTCAAAAGAAATATTGAATTGATTTGATAAAACAAAATTAAATAATTATTGAGATGATTTGTAAGAATATATTCAAATTTTTAAAAAACCTAAAAAATGAAGAAGTCTTGGTAAAAAAAAAACCTTTTAAAATGGGTAAAAATATAATAAAGAAGCTTGTGCAACTTATTTTTTTTCCTTTATTATTATACCATTTTTTAAAAACTAATTTATGTTTTTCTTGAACTACATTAAATTAAATAAGATCATTAAACATTGTAACAAAAACAACTTAAAATGAGTGAGAGAGACACAAGAGTAGCACAGGATAAAATGGGGCGAAAAGCAACCTAAATGTGAAAGGACCCAAACACCACCTCAGTGTATTGTCGGAGAGAATTTGAACCAGTAATAAGCATCCACGTCATGCAAAGTGCCACGTGTTGAATATAGATTGGGCAAGAGAATGTAGAGTAACGTGTCTCCAAGACTCCAGCGTGGAACAAAGTAAACTTGCGTGTCGTTCCCGTTCCGTGTTGGGACATTGCAGCAGAGAGAAAGAGACCATTTACAAAGCAAAGCAAGCTCGGTTCATTTGACAGGAACGTTAATGCGCTCTTCCTCTCTCTTTCGATCTGGATAGTAAATCGGGTCGAACCGTGGCTTCCTCAGGGTCGCAGAACCTCTCTCGAAGAAAGCCTTCTTCGTCATCGTCTCAGCAACAAACTTCCGGGTCGACCCGGATCGTTTACCGCGAGTCGCGGACCACCTCGGAATCTGATTTCCCGATCTGGCAGCAGAACTGGTTCATCGCATTACTCTTCGTCATGGCTCTCGGATTCTTCGCCCTCGCTCTCTTCCTCTTCCTCACTCTTGACTCCGACGTTGCTTCTTCTGCTTCCACTGCTTCCGCCTCTGCCTCCGCGGCTTCCTCCGAAGGCATCGAGGTTTCACTATCTCTTTTTGTTTTACGTTTCTTCGCTAAGGGTTAGCGATCTTCTATGATTATTTTCCGATGCAAAATTTCGATAACTAACAGTAAATTATGATTGATAAATAATTTCTCGCTGATTGATCGTTAATTGTGCAGGTTCAAATTACCTATGGCACGGCGTTGAAGCTTATGCACGAGAAGACCAAATTTCGGTTGCATTCTCATGACGTGCCTTACGGTTCTGGCAGTGGACAACAATCGGTTACCGGTTTCCCCAGTGTTGACGATTCCAATAGTTATTGGGTAACTTTCTTATTCGTATGTTTTTTCTTACATGAATCGTGTTCTGTGAAGAAAATAAAAACTACGGTTATGTTTTTGTAACGACTTGAGTCCATTGATTGCTGCATTACCATGGAGATTTGAGTTTAGTTGTGACTTTTAATAGTTAGGTTAGGAATTACCCTATATGTGACTTTTAAAGTAACCATTGCAATGGTAAACAATTTTTTATTGTGTGATAATTTATGACTACATGACAGTGTAGATCGGTGTATTATAATTAATGTTTTTAAAATTTTGCTGTAGGCTTTGGTTTTTGTATTTACTTTAGATATGTGCATTGTTTTGTAGATTGTTAGACCTCAGCCAGGAACTAATGCTAAACAAGGTGATGCCATTAAAAGTGGTACCATCATTAGATTGCAGCACATGAGGACAAGGAAGTGGCTGCACAGCCATTTGCATGCATCCCCGATATCAGGCAATCTCGAGGTGAGTGCATTTTTCTCTAGCTGTTGCCTATCAGTATATGCTTTAGAATTTGTTGATGCTTTCTGTAAATATGTTTATATTGTAATGTAAGCTACATGTTCTACATTTGTATGTATGATTGATTACGAAGACTTGCTATGACTATCGCATGTGGCACCTCCGTTTGCATCTGTGTACAGGTTTTTAGTTAGATCTTAGATTGGAGTTTTTTCTCCAAATATTGTTTCATATCTGCTTCAACTCGCTAGGTATTAATTCCTTCATCTAGGCAGAAGGCTGGCAAGGATTACCTCGCGAGTCATTCAATTTTCGTTAACCACTTTAGTTGCTCAAGACTTCGAGGACAAATCCCAGATCCCATTTAAAATGTTCATCTTTTTTAAAGACCAAAAATTTTGAAGAACTAATGTGGGTAGGCATATAACCTTTAAGGACTAGATTGAGAGTTTTTTTTTTTTTTTTTTTCCTCTGAGGGAGCATGTGTTATTTTAAATAAACGGTGAGGTGAATGATATTATCATACTTTGGAAGATATGTAAGGATCTTTTTTGTATTACAATTTACACATTTACTGTTAATGTACACAGTCAATGGCCTCCTTGTCCTCCCCCATCACTATCTGTAAAACAAACTCTAATATATTAACAATAACCTCCTGACTAAATCAAACTTGAATTTTTCAAATGTTTTCTCCCAAAATTATTTGCTCTTAGCCCCTAGTTCTATAGCTTTCAGTGAACCCATCTCTTTTCATTTTACTGCTCGTCTTTGTTATTTGAGCAATCTCATCTACTGCGCATTCATTTTTAATATTCGTTTAATTGTCCAACTTTATTTCCAAACATGTGTGAATAACATGGCTAGAATCTGATTAAATAGTGTCTGTGCTTGAGGAACTAACCTTAGGCCGATTTGTTGTGAAAGACATTCTATTCGATTTTACGTATCCTTTGCACCATAATAAATCTATCCTTTCTTCTATTCTCGCTAATTGGATACCTTGTATTTAGAGTACCATTCCAGTGATTCATATAATCTAAAGACCGATTGTGTGTAAAGATTTTTCTTGACATTTCCGTTTTAATTTTTTTTTTTTGGTCTCAACTGGTATAATATCTCTCCAAACTTGTCCTTAGTATTGAGCTACCAAAGGTAAATGGAAATGACTTACTGTAAACCCTTGATGTAATTGTTATTCATTTTTTGTAAGAAAAAACTGCTATTAATTATCCCAATTTCTTCAATTAATCTACCCATATGTAGCTGACCCTATCATTAGGGATAAGTTCCGGTAGTATAAATCTACACTCATGCAATTAACTAATAAGCTATCTCATTGTAGCTGAACCTATCATTATGGACTAATGCAAGATATATTGACACTAAAATTCTTGAACTATCAAACGTAATTAATTTTGTAGGCCATTTTTTGGAAATATCTACTTTATTATCCTCCTCTACCTACTTTGCATTCAAATTAACTTCTGGTGTAAGTTAAGATTTTCATTCAAATATAACCTATTTTGGACTCTGCCTGTTATGCAATATCTGACTATAACTTCGAATTTACCCTTGATGTAACTGTTATTCATTTTTTGTAAGAAAAAACTGCTATTAATTATCCCAATTTCTTCAATTAATCTACCCATATGTAGCTGACCCTATCATTAGGGATGAGTTCCGGTACTATAAATCTACACACAGGCAGTTAACTAGTACTATAAGCTATGTCATTGTATCTCTCTCTTCTATAGACTAATGCAAGATATATTGAAACTAAAATTCTTGAACTATCAAACATAATTAGATAGGGCATTTTTGAAATATCTCTTTTATTATCCTCCCTACCTACTTTGCATTCAAATTAACTTCTGGTGTAAGTTAAGATTTTGATTCAAATATAACCTATTTTGGACTGCCTGTTATGGAATATCTGACTATAACTTCGAATTGAAAATAGGTAAGTTGTTTTGGAGGAGAAACTGAATCTGACACTGGGGACTATTGGAGGTGAGACCTTTTTTTCCTCAATGGATATTTATCTCTCAATATTCTTGAAGGTGCTTTATATAGGTTTCCTTGTCCTTAGGCTTTTAATAGAGGGAAGTGGGAAGACTTGGAAGCAGGATCAGAAGATTCGCCTTCAGCATATTGACACTGGAGGCTATCTACATAGTCACGATAAGAAATACAGCCGCATTGCCGGGGGACAGCAGGAGGTGAGAAATCGCTTGGAACATGAAAATCTTCTATTCTCCTTTCAACAATATTTTGTAAAACTACAGATGTGCCAATTATATTTTTCGATGCTTACTGCTTTCAGCATGTTTTTCATTTGGATACCGAGTCTCATTTTAATTTTACTTGCATGGGTTTAGAGTGCATCAACAAAATCAGTAAAATTATTTTGTAGATGACATTTAGCACTTAGCTATAGTTGTCAGGTTTGGTTTGTCTTTAGACGGTACAGTGGATAATGGATGGTGATGGTACATCTTGCATGTGATCGATTTTCATAGTGATCGCATTTTATTTTATAAGTAACTAAAATGTTGGAATTATATTAACATTTTTGTGATTTATCATGTTCTTATCAGGTTTGTGGCGTTCGTGAAAAGCGTGCTGACAATGTCTGGTTGGCAGCCGAAGGTGTCTACCTTCCTGTCACTGAAAGCAAATGAGTTGATTGATTGGTATCAATGCCTTTTATAAACGGCTGGCACTGATTCTGAATTCTGATAGCATATGCAGATATACGGGAGTATCTAGGATGAGATAACGTTAGTAATATTTTTCATAGGTACACTTTGTTGTTATTTAGAAAGTCATGCCCCTTTCTCCTTGCAAGAAACACTTGATGTGTTCGATGTTTTGTTAGGCAGTATGCTAATTGGTCATTCCCTCTGAAAAGATTATGAAGGACAAAGTGTGGCAATGAATCTATTTTTCAATTGATTTAGACGGTTAACTATACCGATAATGAGGGCCTTTATGGATGCGTTTTTCTTTTTTTATAATGGTTAAGAAAGATCCAAATACTAGGTGTACAATATTTGAGTCCTTGGTGAATGCATATTTTCCTGAAAAGAAAACAAGGTTTTAATTGTAATATTGATCTATGTTAGATCATGTGCAATTTTGGTTCTTCTCGATTCTTTGAGTTTTTATGCTGAACAGCAGGCGCAGTCGGCCAAAAAAAACTTAACTAAAGCAGCAACCACAATGTGGAGCTCGGGAGTGTTTATAGAGTTAAATTTTTTCATATAAATAAATTTGACTGTTCTGTTACTTTTTACCATCCGAACTCTCCAATTTCGTTCTTGTGCAAACATTTAGAAGTTTATGATAGATTTAACGTATAAACTGATTTTAAAATTTTAATTAATAAATATAATGAAAGCCTGATGAAATTTGAAGGATAGTATGAAGATAAATTAGCTCGTGAAAATAGGGAAATTGATTATTTTTATTTTTGATGATATATATTTTTTTGGGTGGTGAGTTTCGGGCAAATGAAGATTTAAAATAGTTTAATAGGTCAGATTTGTATAAATTCCGTATAAAATAAGAATACGAAATTTTGGACCAAGAGATTAAATTACCTTGAATATAAATTATACGCAATCCAAATCAAAGTAAAACACTTATTTTACTTATTGAAATTAAAATTAAGAAGTAAAAAAAATTATAAGTTTGGGTTTTAGCTTAATTAAGTTTTAAGTGTTTCATAAATTTAAGTCTTTTTAATTAAATTTTTACTAAAAAAATTTATTTCGTTAAATACTTAAAATTTTTATATTTTCTAATTGAATCTTGCAAGATAATGGATCATTCCTATCATAACGACAATCTTTTATTATTCAAAACATTTTCAATGAAAATAATAAAGTTAATTTATATTTTTAATGAAAGCAATAAAAATTAATTGTCATCTTATATTAATTATAATATTATTTTATATTAACCACAAAATTTAATTTTCTTTATATGTGAAGATAAGTAAGATGAATATGCAAGATAATATCCATATCACTCAATTCACAATAATAACTTAATTGAAAAATATTAAAATTTTGATTACTTACCAAGACAACAATTTTTAATAGAAACTCAATTGAAAATACTTAAACTTATCGAACACTTAAAACTTAATTTAACCATATATTTATTGACATTTTCTTTTAACTTTAATAAGTGTTTAAAAGATACTTTAAATATTAAGTTCTATAATAATTATTTTAGAAAAAAAAATTAACATGAAAATTATATTTTCCTAATTTTATTTGTTTTAGTAAAAAATATCTTAGTAGAGCCAAAGGTAGAGCCAAAGGTACAGCCAAAGGTACAGAGTATCTAATGGCCGATGTAGCCATCAAGGTTTATAAGAATGTTATAAGTTTTCAATGTTAATGCTAACCAAGTTAATATATATACTATACTTTGTATTTAGCCATGACTCTACTCCTTTCACCCATGTAGTAATTGACATCGAAAAAAATGTCTTTTATAGCATGATTCTACATACACCACGTTGATCTAAGGCATAAACCTTGAATATGTCATACTATTTTGCATGCTAAGTACCATTATAAAAAAAGACGTCCTCTTGTATAACCATGAATGGGTCATTAATAGATATGCAAACAAATATTTATAACTAATTTCTAGGAATAACATCAATACATTGAGATATATTAAAAGTGCTATAACTTAAGGATATTTTACATCCGCTAGCACAAATATAAAAACAAAAAAATATGATTTATAACTCTTCATTTTAGATGTTTACATTTTAAGAGAAAACTAATGTGTGATATGTATAAAAAAATAAAAATGTAAAAATCAAACAAAGTAAAATTAAGATCGTTACGAGAAATTAAGGTCTCGGTGCTATCCAAATCGGTATTTATACTATACTTAGTATTGAGTCATGACTCTTGTCTTTCTATCTATGCAGTAATTGACCTCAAAAGAAACATCACCTATAGTAAGACTCTACATACACGATGTTAATCTCATGCATGAACCTTTAATATATCAGACTCCCTTACATGCTAAGTACCTCACTATCCAAAACAAAGAGACATCATTTTATATACTCATGAAGGGTCACTAAGGGATATGCGAAAAAGTGTATATAACTAATTTTTAGGAAAAACCTCAATATTAAATCAGATGATAATACTTTTACATCGAGATATACTGAAAGTTCTTTGGCTTAAGGATATCTTACATCGTAGCACATATATAAAAACTAAAAATATATGATTTATACATATTTCTTTTAGATGTATACATTTTAAGAAAAACTACCGTGTGATATGTAATAAAATGACTCTCATTTCACCCATGTACTAAATGAACTCAAAAAGAAACGACGCTTATAACAAAATCTTACATATATACTATGCTAAGAACCACTATCCGAAAAAGGGAACATCTTCTCATATAACCATGAAGAGGTCATTAAGGTATATACAAAAAAATGTCCATAGCTAATTTCTAGGAACAATCTCAATATTAGACAAGGTGATAATACTTTTAGATTGAGATATAATGAAAGTACTCTAACACTAACTTTAAGGATACCTTATATTGACTAGCACATATATAAAAATCAAAACAGATGATTTATACTTCTTCATTTTAGATGTATGTGTTTTAAGAAACACTAACGTTCAATACTTAATAAAATAGTGAACAATTAAAATTTTTATGAGAATTTCATGGTTTTGGTGTTAACAGTTGGCACGACTCTCCAACGCTAATTTAAGGCACGAATATTAGATGTCATACTGCCTTACATGTATCTCTATTTGAAAAAGAAAAGATATATTCTCTTATATATCCATGAAGGAGTCATTAAGGGATGTACAAAAAATGTCTATAACTAATTTCTAGGAACAATTTCAATATTAGATAAGGTGATAATGTTTTTACATTGAGATATATTGAAAGTGTTATGCCTGTAGGATATCCTTCATCGAATAACACATAAAAACAAAAAATATATGATGTATACCTCTTTATTTCATACGTATACATTTTAAGAAAACTAACATATGATATGTAATAAAAAAATAAAAATTGTTATGAAAAAATCACATTCTTGGTGTTATTCAATTAGACATATATATTATATTTAATACTTAGCCTATAGCTAATTTCTAGGAACAACTTCAATATTAAATAAGGTGATCATATTTTTACACTGAAATATATTAAAAGTGTTATGGCTTTAGAATATCTTTCATTGAATAACACATAAAAACAAAAAATATATGATTTATACCTCTTTATTTTATATGTATACATTTTAAGAAAACTAATATGTGATATGTAATAAAAAAATAAAAATTATTATGAAAAGTTGATATTCTTGGTTTTATTCAAATAGACATATATTATATTTAATACTTAATTATGACTCTCCTTCTTCCATCATGTAGTAACTGACCTAGAAATAAAGGTGCTTATAACATAAACATACATATAAGACATTAATATAACACAAACATTAGATCTGTCATAACACCTTACATGTTATGTACCATTATCTAAAAAAATGGGACATCCTCTTATATAACCATGAAATAGTAATTAACGAATATATAAAAAGAATATCTATAAATAATTTTTAATAACAACTCAATATTATATGAGGTGATAATACTTATAGATATCTTTAAAGTGTTATAGATTGAGAATACTTTACATCCTAACATATATATAAAAGTAAAAAATATATAATTTATACCTCTACATTTCATATACATACGTGTTAAAAAAAATATTGCGTGTGTAATATGTAATAAAGAAATAAAAATGTAAAATTCATAAGGTGTTATGAGAAAAAAAATCGTGAATGCGATATATGCAATCTGGAATTATTCACCAATCAAATTAAATATTCATTTGTTTGTTCCTTTCCAAAATGAATTTGTGATATGGAAATGTACACAGTTTCATGAAAAGGATGCGAAGATGTTGTGTATCATGAGGAGTCAATGTCTCATAGACAATGTTTGTTTTTTGCTAGCTCTACATGACTACTACACGTTTATGAACAATAAAACTATGTAATAAAACTATGTGAAACAATGTTTCATCAGTATTATTCATTCTTGTATGTACAATCATTTTTTATACTCCTTTCATTTTCTTACAATTTCTTTTCAAGTTTAATTTTTCTCTCATTTTCTTCTATAATATCGGTGTTTCATTCCCCGAACAAAGGTGGGCACAGCTCATAGAAGTGTGCTATCATGGTTATCCATTTCCAGTACAAAAGAAATTAAAGAAGAAGAAAAGAACTTCCACTATACAGAACTTGTGCATTATATATGATAAAGTGATGCATGTGCATGTGGTCACGTACCATGTAAGAAGTACAATTGAAACTCCCTATGGTAATACTTTTTCTGCTTTTTGTTATTACTTTTTCAATCCACATGCAGATATGTAGTGACATTCACACTAAATAATGAACTCTTGTACTAATTAAGACTTCTAAACACTTTTGCAAAACACGAATTTGGTATCTTAATTGTATTACTAATCCAAAACATAGAAACCATAGTCATGTCCAACAAAATTAGCAACACCATCACACAAGGTTTTTGCTCTTTTGAACAATTTTTCTGTTTATATAAAAGGAAAAATTGAAATTAGTATTCTTATTCACAATAATAATATGTGTAATCATGACTAGGAGGTATGGAGGAGAGAAGATAGACTTATAAAAGTATAAGAGGATATAAGGAAAAGTAAGATATCTGAACATAATTAATCAATTCATATTTTTGAAGCTCAACTTGTGCAATGGAAAGGTATAGGAAACTGTGAGCATAAATGCAATCTATGAAGGTTTCAGTTTGACTATATTACATGTAATAATGAAGGAGTACCAAGCACACGGAAACTTGACCTCTCATGTCTATGATTATTGTACAAAAGTCGCCTTCATCATTCTAATTATGTATTCTTCAAGGAATTCATGTTAGTATATGGATCTTCTCAAGTTTAAGTTTGAAAAACTGTGGGAAATTAAATTTAAAAAGCTAAAAAGGTGAAAATTCTATAAGATATGTTTTGACTAAAATAAATGCACTTCAAAATATATTGGATTTTAAGTTAATGTACATGAATGGGAGATAACTTTTTCCAAAAAAAAAAAATAGTCAAAATTTGAATTATTGTTATAACTTATTTTTTTAATTGCTAATTATATATATATATATATATATATATATATATATATATATATATATATATATATATATATATATATATATATAT